>ERZ1023313.11-NODE-11-length-173622-cov-5.192076_pt1 | contig 173622 bp, 146 predicted proteins | sample MGYA00521233_ERZ1023313 | MGnify/ENA primary metagenome ERZ1023313 (study PRJEB32759, sample SAMN07749866) | skin metagenome | biome: transportation; feature: city; material: polyester macromolecule | host: Homo sapiens | place: Hong Kong:TKO line | collected... | reverse complement strand
AGTCGAATTGATTGCGGAAATTGTTCCAGAGTTTCCGCTGACGCCGTTCAGCCACGGCAGTTTCAAGTCTTCCAGGCCCGCTCGGCTCGCTAGATCCTGATCTAGGGTGTCAAAGTTCTTCGCAATGGATTGCCGGTCCTCAACGCTGAGATCTGTGTAGGCTTCATCTGCCGCTGAGGGAATGGATCCGGTCAGAATGGTCGGTGTTTTCAAGTCATCGGTGCCGACCTGCATGCCAACCTGGCTGCATCCTGACGAGGTCAACCCTATGACAAGTGCGCACACCACCGCGTATTGGCTTTTCAGGGGGTGGATCTTGCTGGGTCTGGCAGTATATGAACGCATACGGCGCATCACTTGATAGCCTTTCTCAAGGGCGGCATCTTCTTGCCGTTCCTCCGGCCATCGAATCCTTCGACAGGGTACCAATGACAGACCTCAAGAATCCCCATGAAGAGTTAACAAAAGGTGACTTTGTTGAGGCAGAGAAACCATTTGAGCTGTTTGATGAATGGCTTGAGGAAGCCAAAACGACCGAACCCAACGATCCGAATGCTTTGGCGCTGTCGACGGTTGATCCGGACGGATTGCCAAATGTACGCATGGTTCTCCTGAAGGGTTTTGATGAAACCGGGTTTGTTTTTTACACAAACCTGGAAAGCGCCAAGGGCCGCGAGTTGTTGTCAGCTGGAAAGGCGGCCATGTGCTTCCATTGGAAGTCGCTGCGGCGTCAAATCCGGATTCGCGGCGAGATTGTTCAGGTCTCGGCAGAAGAGGCAGATGAATATTATCTATCCCGTCCGCGCGGCAGCCGTATTGGTGCCTGGGCCTCCCGCCAATCCCGGCCGCTGGAAAGCCGTTTTGCATTGGAAAAGGAAGTGGCCAAGTACACGGCAAAGTTCGGTATTGGCGAAATTCCACGCCCAGAACATTGGTCTGGTCTACGCTTGATCCCAAGTGAGATTGAGTTTTGGGCGGACCGGCCCTTCAGGCTTCATGACCGGGTAAAGTTCACCCGGTCTGCGCCGTCTGTGCCGTGGAGCAAAGAACGCCTTTATCCTTAGGCCGTGTGGACGAATTGGAGACGTATTTCGTGAGACAAGTGCCAAGATATGGCGGCGACGATCCGGTAGAGCGTATCGATATACGGTCAAGGGATCGGCGGTGCCAGATCGCTGGCACCTGTCTCACCCTTCGGGCCGGGTTTGCATTACTCAATTCCAGCGCAAATCCGTCTTGATGATGCGCTAGCATCACCTTCACCGGATTTCCTTGATCTTGAACGATGCAAATCTCGGCGAAATGCATCTCCAATTCGTCCATACGTCCTAAACCCGCTCAGAGCAGCCGGAGCCAGCGGAACAGGAAGAAGGTCACTCCGACGGAGATGACCATTAGACCAATGGCAAACAGGAACCCCATTTGCCATTGGAGCTCCGGCATATTGACGAAATTCATGCCGTAGATCGACGCAATCAGCGTCGGAGGCAAGAAAATCAGCCCCAGAACGGTAAAGATTTTCGCGATCTGGTTTTGCTCCATGGAGACCAGGCCAACGGTTGCATCCAAAAGAAACGTCAGTTTGTTGTCGAGCGCATCGCCGTGTTCCTTGATGGAATGGATGTCCCGCCCATACATCTTGCAATCGGTCAGTTGGTCGTCGCTGAGATTGAAGCGCTTTGCATGGGTGGTCATGTAAAGCACCATCCTTGCCAGCCCGGCGCACACATCGTGCATCTTGGCAACTCTCAAGCCAATCCGTCCCAGTTCCCTGATCGCGTCCTTGTAGCTGGCGGTTTTCCGTGTGTTAAGGCCGTCGCCGAAAACTTTCAGCGCAAGGTCGTCATAACAAGCAGACGCGGTTTCCATTTCGTCGGCGCACCGGTCGACGATGATGTCCAACAGCGCGAACATGATCGCAGGTCCGAGATGCGCGATTGTCGCGTCCGATTGTACCTTCCGGGCCAAAAGCGTCAGGGATTTCGGCTCGCCGTATCGAACGGTCACCAGGCGTTTTGCATTCAGAACAAAGGTCACGGAAGACCGGACCGGATCCAGGGTATGGGACACAGCAGGCATTTGTGCCGTCATCACGACCGCGCCAGGTTCCAGGTAGAAGCGTTCTGACGTTTCGATTGAGGTGATTTCGTCACGGTTCGGGATCTCGGCCCCCATCAACCGCTCTGCCTTGGTCCGCTCTTCTTGCGTAGGACTGATGAGATCAATCCACACGGACGTTGATGGCAGGGCTACGTCATCGGCAAGCTCGATACGTTCCAGGCCATTCACTGACGGGCAATAGGCAATGATCATTCAGACAAGCTCCACCCAGACTGCAATGCAATCGACACTCTGGAGCTTGCCCAAAATAACTGGGCGCACGCAACCACTTTTGCGGCTATTTCAATAACATACCCTGACCAACAAACAGTGTTGACGGTTCATCCAAACGCTGAGGGTTTGCACGCGCTGTTGCTGCGCATGCAAAAGGGTTTGACGGTATGTCGTTTGCTTTGAAACCAGAAGGCGATGCCTGATCGCCTCCGATTACGCCTGCCGGATTATTTTCCGGAGGTCTTTTTTGAGAACGGACGCAAGCACAATGCTGCAGCGTTTAGGGCTGCGATGCCGACTGGCTTGTAGAGGCTTTCAAGTTTTGCTCCAGCCTGTGCAGTTTGTGCAGGGCGGGCAGTTTGATCAGACATTGTTCCGTTCCGTCTTTCTGTCTCAGTTTCTAATCGATGCGGCTTAAGAGTGCTTCCATCCGCAACCGGTGATGTGGTGCCGGAATAAGGCGCTTAGATGACATTTTGTCCATTTTCCGCTTTTTCTTACCCGGATAAACGTAGGATGCCCCGACGTTCCGTGTTCGGCTACTCAAAAAGGATGTCAGGTTGTTACCAACTTGGGTCAAACGTGAACAATTGCGGTAAGGCTTTCTTAACGAACCGGGTGAGCGCATTGGTTGCGAAGTATTTCAGGCCGGAGACCGATGTATTGCCGGGGACATCAGGCACATGCGCGCTATGCCGGCACGGTCAGGAATGCTAAACAGGCGGCTAGAAACTGAACGTAAGGTCAGATGAAGCAATATCCGGCTCACAGATCAAAAGCTGCACCAGCCAGCCGCACTCTCGGGGCGCTTGCGTTCGCGCTGGCTTTGGTCACCTTGGTGACGCAGCGTTTTGACCTTCTGACACCCGATACATTCGTTTTGTCCCTCTCAGTGGCAGCCGTTTTGGCCGTCACGGCCATGCTGTGTGGGCTGATCGCCTTTGTGCGGATCTGGAGCCGTGGCGGCGGCGGTATCGGATCTTCCATACTTGGTGTCATGTTGGGTGCCGTCGCGCTGTGTGCGCCTGCAGCCGTTCTGGGACTTCTCATCGTGGATCCGGAGCTCACGGATGTGACCACGGACCCGGACGAGCCACCGCTGCTGGTGGAGGTTCTGCCGCAGTCGGACCAGGCTGTATTGGTTTGGATGGCGTCGCATGTCCGCAACACGGCCTGGACCCAGTACCAGGAGGTCATGCGCACTGAGAGGTCAGCTGCGGAGCTTCAATTGGAGCTCTACCCGGACATTGTTCCACGGCGCTACCGGATAACTCCGGGCGAATTGCACGCGGCTGCAAAGAAGGCGGTTGATGAGCTGAACTGGCGGGTTGTTGACGAACTTCCGCCCGACCTTTTGGATGCGCCGACCGCGTTATGGGCCGAGGAAACCACTCAGTTGCTGGGCCTTAAGCATGATATTGCCCTGAGGGTCCGCCCGGATCCGGTCGGTGCGCTTCTTGATGTCCGTTCCAGATCTCAGTCGCCTTTGCGTGAGTTTTCAGGCAATGCGGATGTCATCCGAGGTCTCATGGCCGAAGTCGACCGGGTCCTTCTTGAAACCTACGGCGATCTGGAGCGTCTGGCGGTTGAAGAGGCCGATCTTCAGGAAGACGCCCCTCTGGAAGTTTTTGAGCGCGACCGGGAAACAATCCCGCTGCCGAGTTTCAAGCCCTACTTTGAAGATGATGAAGGGCTCTCTGCCGACGCCTTCGAGCTGGATGATCTCGAAGGATAATATCTATCGATTACGCGTTAGCCGGAACGTCGCGTCCAGCGCGAGGCTCGGATCAGCCACTGTCCTTCCGCGTTCGGTCAAATCCTCCAAGTGCGCAAACACCGACAGCCCGGCGGCACCATGCAGTTTGGGATCCACATCAACGTAAAGCTTGGCAACGATCTCCGGAATGCTGCGTGGTTGCGTGCCAAGTTCATTCAGGATTGAGGCCTCGCGGGTCAATCTGTGCTGTTTCAGCTGCTCAACATAGAGGGGCGCATCAGAAACAAGACCGCCATGCCCCGGCAGATAGGTTGTCTCGGAGCGCGCAAGCAGCTTTTCAATGGAAGCCATGTAGTCGCGCATGGAACCGTCCGGGGCAGCGACAATAGACGTGGACCATGCCATGACATGGTCTCCACTGATCAGCACGTCTTCGCCGGAGAGGGCAAAACACATGTGATTGGCGGTATGACCTGGTGTGGCGATGGTTTCAAACTTGATGCCTGCTGCTTCAAATACATCGCCATCCTGATACTCCTGATCCGGCGCGTAGTCTTTGTCCCCGCTGGCATCCAGTGGATTGACTTCACCTTCCATGAGGGGACGGGCCGCATGGTGCGGCGCGCATCCGATGATCTTTGCGCCTGAGCGTTCTTGAAGCATCCGGGCCGCGGGCGAGTGGTCCACATGTGTGTGCGTGACCAGGATAGCCTCGATCTGTGCGCCGTGCGTGAGCGACAGCAGCGTGTTTACATGTTCTTCGTCCGCCGGGCCCGGATCCACAACGACCAGGTGCTTCTGGCCCAGAATGTAGGAGTTCGTGCCATGAAAAGTGAACGGGCCCGGGTTTCTTGCTGTCACGCGGCAAAGGCCGGGCAGGAGCTCCACGCGTTCCCCATAGCGCGGATCGAAGGATCGGTCATGTTTCATGCTAAGGTGGTTCCTGAAGGATGGGACCGGACGTCACGCAATTGACGTTTGAATCGGATAACGGCCATATGATGAAGCATCGAGCCCAAAACATGGGATCTTGTCAAACCCGATGAAACAAGATGTCGAAAACAACGCTGCCCTGACGAGCCAAGTGGCATCGGAATTTGAATGCCGGTTTGAGAGCGTAGTCCCGCTCGCGCGACTTGATGCGTTCAAGCTGGTTGTCGACCATCCGGAGCTTTGGTGGTGCCCGCCCATGAGTGAGGCCCCCAGCGGTGACCTTGATGTCCGCATAGAGCCCTTTGCTGGCGGCGCCTGTTACCAAATCGACGACAAGGGGCAGCGGCGCATCTGGGGTACCGTTCTTTCCATAGAAGAACCGCTCTACATTCGGATTTCCTGGCAGGTGGCGCAGGATGGCAGTTTGATCGCCGATCCGGCTGCAGCCAGCCGGGTCATGCTCAATTTTCGCGAGGCCGGAGAGGTGACGCGGGTTGAGGTCGTACACAACAAGTTTCTGCGGCATGGTGAGGCGGGCGGCAAATATATGCAGCTCATGATGCAATCGAATGGCTGGCCACGAATTTTAAAGAACATTGTTGAGGCTGCAAAAACGCTGAAGCGGAAATGATGCGCCTGCGTCAGGAAGCCGCCATTCTGTCGTTTAGCTGACATGCATTCTGTGCTAGGCGGAGTGCAAGTTTCCTGCCTTCACACCCTAACCTGCAAGGTGAGGTGTCGAAATAACTATAACCGGCGGACACCCAGAGTTCGTTTCAAACCCGCAAGCCCATGACCGTGTCTCAACCGCCTTTTGAAGACAGCCCTCAAATTTCGCCTGTGGAAACACCGCGGCGCCGCTTGAGGGATGCGCGGTGGGCGCTCTTGGCCAGCGCGGTCATTCTGACTGGTCTTGTGGTTGTGTATGAAATCCCGGTATGGGTGGGGTTCCTCTGTTTTGCGGCCACTTTGGCAGCCACGCTCTCAATCCCCCGCAACTCCGCCAGCCGACGGCTGAAGATCAATGCGCAGCGCAGAATGCGGCGCATGTGGCCTGGAACGGACATGAAGGTCACGGTCGATGCGTTGCCTACGCCGTGCTTCGTTGCAGATGCGCGTGGCATCACTCGGTATGTCAACGCACGGGCGATGGAGATTTACCCCGGCGCGAAACCGGGAGATCCGCTGTCGTTCTCCTTGCGGGCTCCATCGCTTTTGGAAGCGTTTGATCGCGCCTGTTCAAACGGCACTGCAGAGCGCATCAATTGGATCGAGAAGGTTCCAACAGAAACCTGGCTTGAAGCCTATATCGCGCCCATTCACGAGCCGGGTCCTCAAGAAGGACAGGCAAGTAGCCGCAAGCCCGCTTTTGTTCTTGTTGTGGTCCAGGACCAGACGGAGAACCGACGCCTTGAACGTATGCGGACTGATTTTGTGGCCAATGCCAGCCATGAACTCCGCACCCCACTCGCATCGCTGACCGGTTTTGTCGAGACCTTGCAAGGGCCAGCTCGAGACGACGCAGAGGCACGTGACCGGTTCTTGTCGATCATGCTTGACCAGGCAGGGCGGATGCGCCGATTGATCGACGACATCTTGTCATTGTCGCGCATCGAATTGCGTGCCCATGTGCGCCCGCAAACTTCAGTCGATCTTTGCGAAATCGTCCGGCACACAAATGACGCTCTTGCGCCGTTGGCGCGCGACATGAACATGACGATCCGGCTGGATCTCCCCGAGACGCCGGTGATGATTTCGGGTGACCGGGACGAACTGATTCAGGTGACTGAAAACCTGGTCGAGAATGCGCTCAAATACGGCAGCACCGGCGAAGTTGTCGATGTCAGTTTGACCTCTAAACAGATGGGCGAGGGCGAGATCGCGTGGGAACTTGCCGTGCGCGACTACGGAGAAGGGATTGCTCCGGAACACTTGCCGCGCCTTACAGAACGGTTCTACCGCGTTGATGTTGATTCCAGCCGGGCCATGAAAGGCACGGGACTGGGCCTTGCAATCGTCAAGCACATCCTGACCCGTCATCGCGCCCGGCTCGATGTGGAGAGCGCGCCGGGTAAGGGCGCCACGTTCAAGGTGATCATTTCCGGCTAGTGTCTGTTTCCGGGCCGCATATTCTCGGCTTATTCAGTGTTCCGATCAAAAACCTTCATTGTCAGAACGACTTATGGGGCGAGTTCGCTGGCTAATCACGCGAACCGTGCTGGAACGTGTTCTACTACCTAAAGAAGCGGGTTCGAGGTGAGGGGGGCTAAGAGCTTTTCTACTGCGTGTCAGTCACGCCATGGCTTATGTGTCAATCGGAAGCGCAGAATGACACAATGAAAAGAAATTCAATCAAAATACTAAATAAATACAAATAGTTAAGATGTCACAAAACTGAAAAGAAACTGTCATAGAACTCTCACTCACGGAGCCTAGGTTCCGGGCAGCGCTTGGGCGAAATCGCGTCCAGCGTGGATTTGCAAACCTTGACATTCAAAGGGAGTGGTCAAGTGAAATTTACGACCCTCGTTAGCGCAACTGCTCTTGCCGTTGCTTCCACTGCATTCGTTGGCGCCGCTCAGGCTCGCGACCAGGTTCAGGTAGCCGGTTCTTCAACCGTTCTTCCTTACGCTTCTATCGTCGCTGAAGTTTTCGGTGAAAACACCGACTTCCCGACACCGGTTGTTGAATCCGGCGGTTCTTCTGCTGGCCTGAAGCGCTTCTGTGAAGGTGTTGGCGAAAACACCATCGACGTTGCAAACGCTTCCCGCGCCATTCGCGAAAAAGAGATCAAGGCTTGCGCAGAGAATGGCGTAACCGACATCATGGAAGTTCGCATCGGTTATGACGGGATCGTTTTCGCGTCCCAAAAAGACGGCCCGGCTTTCACCGCTTTCACACCGGTTCAGTGGCACAACGCCCTGGCTCCGAAGGTTCTGAAGGACGGTGCCATTGTCGACAACCCGTACAACACTTGGGCTGAAGTTGACGCTTCCTTGCCGGACGTTGAAATCGCTGCTTTCATCCCGGGCACCAAACACGGCACCCGTGAAGTCTTCGAAGAGAAAGTTCTCCTCGTTGGTTGTGAAGAGTCCGGCGCCATGAAGGCGATGATGGACGGCGGCATGTCCGAAGACGACGCTGAAGACGCATGTCTTGCAGTTCGTACCGACGGCAAGTCTGTTGACATCGACGGTGACTACACCGAGACCCTGGCCCGCATCGACTCCAACCCGAACGGCGTTGGCGTTTTCGGTCTGGCGTTCTACGAGAACAACACCGACAAGCTGAAAGTTGCGACCATGACTGGTGTCGCTCCTTCCACTGAGACCATCTCCACTGGTGAGTATCCGGTTTCCCGCCCGCTGTTCTTCTACGTCAAGAAAGCACACATCGGCGTTATCCCGGGCCTGAAAGAGTACGCTCAGTTCTTCGTAGCTGACGAAATCGCTGGCCCGCAAGGCCCGCTGGCTCAGTACGGTCTGGTTTCCGATCCGGAGCTGGCTGCTACTCAGGCTTCCATCGAAGCTGAAGAAACCATGAAGTAATCGGGCCTTCTGGTTCGAATTTAAGGGGCGGCATATTCCGCCGCCCCTTTCTCCTTTTTGGAAATTTCATATAAAATCCGGGGAAGCAGATGCCTGTGATCTGGCTCATCTTGACCGTACTTGCCATCGCTGTGGTGGGGTACGTACTCGGACGTGGTCGAGCTTTAGCAAGCGCAGGGGGCGAGCAGATAAAGCTCCATTCGCTTCCTTCGTATTACGGCTCAAACGTCGCAATGAAGGTGGTGGTTCCTGCCTTCCTCATCTTGGTTCTGTGGCTGCTGGCCCAGCCCCTAATCGTCAACAACAGTATCTCCGGCATGATCCCGGACAGCGAGATCGCTGAAGGCTCGTCCCGCGGTCTTGTCCTTGCCGAAGTGCGCCGAGCGGCGCGCGGTTTGGACAACGCCGTTGCTGCAGGGCTGATTACGGAAGACTTCGCGCGCAATGCACGTGCCGACTTCAACGATGTCACAGCGCGGCTGAAAGAAGCGGGTCAGGTTGTCACGTCTCAGATTACGCAGCCGATCCTCCGGGCAGCGCAGGAATACCGGATCCTTAACTCTTCCGGCAATTTCATGATGACGATTGTTGTCATCCTTGCAGCTTTGGCCGGGGCGGCGTGGGGACTGTACGAGTCTAGAGCCGAGTTCCGCGCCAGGAACACGGTTGAGCAGGGCGTAAAGGCATTGCTGATTGCAGCAGCCTCCATCGCGATCCTGACCACAATCGGGATTGTCTTCTCGTTGGTGTTCAACACAATCGAGTTCTTCAGGTTATATCCTGCGTTCGACTTCTTCTTTGGCCTCACGTGGTCGCCAAGTTTCTCCGGCCGCGGCGGGTCCTCGGAATTGGGGATCATCCCACTTCTCTGGGGTACCTTCTATATCTCGTTTGTCGCTTTGGCCGTGGCCGTGCCGATCGGACTGTTCGCCGCGGTGTATCTCTCCGAATATGCCGGACCCAAGGTCCGCGCTGTTGCCAAGCCGCTTCTCGAAATCCTCGCAGGTATTCCAACCATTGTTTACGGTCTCTTCGCCCTGCTGACAGTCGGTCCACTCTTGGTCTCGGTTTTCGGCGCGGATGGTGTTGGCATTATGCAATCTGGCACTGCGGTGATGACCGCCGGCCTCGTGATGGGGATCATGCTGATCCCGTTTGTGAGTTCGCTGTCCGACGACATCATCAACGCGGTTCCGCAAGCCATGCGTGACGGCTCTTATGGCCTGGGTGCGACCAAGTCCGAAACCGTCAAGCAGGTTATTCTGCCGGCCGCCCTTCCGGGTATTGTTGGTGCGATCCTGCTGGCGGCCTCCCGGGCCATCGGTGAAACGATGATCGTGGTTCTTGGTGCGGGTGCCGCAGCTCGCCTCAGCTTGAACCCCTTCGACGCAATGACAACAGTGACAGCGAAGATCGTCAGCCAGCTGACGGGCGATGCAGACTTTGCATCCCCGGTGGCGCTGGTCGCCTTTGCGCTGGGTATGACGCTCTTTGTGGTGACGCTCGGTTTGAACATTGTCGCGCTCTACATCGTGCGCAAATACCGGGAGCAGTATGACTGATGACCGACGCAACTCTTTCTCCAGAAGGTGCAAAAGCGCCTGAAAAAACGTCAACGCAGCCGCGCTCACTGTATGCGACGGACGAGCTGACGAAGAAACGCAATGCATCGGAAAAACGCTTTCAGGCTTACGGCATTGCCGCTATCGGAGCCGGTCTGTTTTTCTTGGTCGTCCTGGCCTACTCAATCATTAGCGAAGGCATTCCAGCCTTTACGCGGACAGTCCTGACCGTTGAATTTACGGTCACCCAGGAACAGTTCGACGATGCTGAAAGCCAGCTCTTCAAGACACGGGCTTACGAGGCCGTTTTCACTGAAGCGATGAGCGCGCAGTTTGAGCAAAAGGACATCCAGGTTCCGTTCGATATTGCCGCGATTGAGCGGATTGTCGGCAAGCCGGGAAGCACCATTCGCGAGTTCTACCGGGCAAACCCGGACCAGCTTGGTCAACCGGTTGCCTTCGAACTGGCGGCATCCTCTCGTGTTGATGGTTACATGAATGGCCGCCTCACGCGGGACAACATCACGGACAGCCGCTTTCTTATGAAATCGGATCTAGACCTGGTTGATGTGCTTGTTGAAAGCGGAATTATCCAGACGGTCTTCAACTGGCCGTTCATCACCGGGGCGGATTCCGGCGTGGATAATCCGGGTGGAGCCGGTATCGGAGCCTCTGTAGTCGGATCATTCTTCATGATGCTGGTGGTGTTGTTCCTGTCCCTACCGATTGGGGTGGCAGCATCTATCTATCTTGAAGAGTTTGCACCGCAGAACAAGTTTACTGACTTGATCGAGGTGAACATCTCGAACCTTGCAGCGGTGCCCTCCATCGTGTTCGGTATTTTGGGTCTCGCAGTGTTCATCCAGTTCATGCACTTGCCGCAATCAGCGCCGATCGTTGGCGGTCTTGTTCTGACACTGATGACGCTGCCCACGATCATCATCTCCACACGCGCCTCGCTGAAGGCCGTGCCGCCAAGCATCCGCGACGCAGCTCTCGGTGTTGGGGCCTCAAAGATGCAGGCCGTGTTCCACCATGTGCTGCCGCTGGCGATGCCGGGCATCTTGACCGGAACGATCATTGGTCTGGCTCAGGCTCTTGGGGAAACAGCACCGCTGCTTCTCATCGGGATGGTCGGCTTTGTGGCCCGCGGATATCCGGACGGTTTCGTTTCCGGATTTATGGACCCGAACTCCGCGATGCCTGCGCAGATCTACACTTGGGCGGCCCGTTCCGACTTCGCGTTCTACGAGAAAGCCTGGGGCGGTATCATCGTCCTTCTGATCTTCCTTCTGTCCATGAACATCCTCGCGATTATCCTGCGCCGCAGGTTCGAGCGTCGCTGGTAAGGAGGCGTACCCATGAATGACATGCCGAAAATTGAACAGGCGACAGATATGACCGACAGCAAGATTTCAGCCAACAAAGTGCAGGTCTATTACGGCGACACGCACGCGATCAAGGACGTGGATATTGAAATCCAGCCGCGTTCGGTCACGGCCTTCATTGGCCCGTCCGGGTGCGGAAAGTCGACATTCTTGCGGACCATCAACCGCATGAACGACACGATCGATATCTGCCGGGTCGAAGGCTCTATCCAGATCGACGGCGAAGACATCTACGATCCGAAGGTTGATCCGGTGCAGCTGCGCGCCAAAGTCGGAATGGTTTTCCAGAAGCCGAACCCGTTCCCGAAATCAATTTACGATAACGTAGCCTACGGCCCGCGCATTCACGGTCTGGCCCGGAACCGGGCTGAGCTTGATGACATCGTGGCCTCCAGCCTGCAAAAGGCGGGTCTTTGGGAAGAAGCCAAGGATCGTCTCGACGAGCCAGGCACCGGCATGTCCGGTGGTCAGCAGCAGCGCCTGTGTATTGCACGCGCGATTGCCGTTAGCCCGGAAGTGATCCTGATGGATGAGCCGTGTTCCGCTCTCGATCCGATCGCGACCGCCAAGGTTGAGGAACTGATCGACGAACTGCGCGAGAACTACACGATCGTGATCGTAACGCACTCCATGCAGCAGGCCGCTCGCGTGTCTCAGCGCACCGCATTCTTCCACTTGGGAATTCTGGTTGAAGAAGGTCCGACACAGGATATCTTCACCAACCCGGTGGACAAGCGTACGCAGGATTACATTACCGGCCGCTTCGGTTAACCGGATCGCACATTTTTTCGAAGGGACACAGGATGTCTGAACATACAGTCACGGCTTATGATGACGAATTGAACGTCATGGCCGGCCGGATCGCTGAAATGGGCGGTCTCGCAGAAAAAGCATTTGCAGAAGCCGTTTCCGCCCTCGTGTCCGGCGACACCGATTTGGCGCGCCGCGTGATTGATCAGGATCGCCGTCTTGATGCGCTGCACCAGGACGTTGAGGAAGGCCTAATTGCAATGATCGTGCGCCGTCAGCCGATGGGGCAGGATCTGCGTGAAATCACAGCCGCCAGCCGGATCGCGAACGATCTGGAGCGTGTTGGCGATCTTGCAAAGAACGTTGCCAAGCGGGCAATCGCAATCGACAACGACATTCAGAGCAAGAAGCTGGCAATCGGCGTGGAGCACATGACCGAACTGGCCTTGGGGCAGTTGAAAAAAGTCCTGGATGCCTACACTGGTCGCGATGCGGAGGCGGCGCGCCGTGTTCAAGAAGCAGATGCTGAAGTCGATGCGATCTACACGTCGCTGTTCCGCGAACTCCTGACATACATGATGGAAGATCCGCGGGTGATAACCTCCTGCGTCCATCTCCTGTTCTGTGCGAAGAACATTGAGCGGATCGGCGATCATGCCACCAACATTGCCGAAAACGTCTTCTTCATGGTGACGGGCGAGCGGCTTCCGGAAGACCGCAACAAGGTTGATGAAACCGGCGCTGTGTAAGCCGTCAGAGCCAGCCGGAACGGCTGTGAAGCAGAAACTGTAAGTCGGCGCTTCGGTGCCGGCTGAGGGAATTGGAGCGAGAATTCATGCCGAAGGTCCTCATCGTCGAAGACGAAGAACCGTTGAGCCTTCTGTTGCGGTACAATCTGGAAGCTGAAGGATACGCCGTCGAGACCTGTGTCCGCGGCGACGAGGCGGAAATCCGGCTCCGGGAAACCCAGCCGGACCTGTTGTTGCTGGACTGGATGTTGCCCGGACTGTCCGGCATCGAACTGTGCCGTCGGCTACGGGCACGCGAAGACACCGAGCGTTTGCCGGTCATCATGCTGACGGCGCGCGGCGAGGAAGCCGAGCGCATCAGAGGCCTGTCGACCGGAGCGGACGACTACGTGGTCAAGCCGTTCTCAGTGCCCGAACTGATGGCGCGTGTCCGCGCGATCTTGCGGCGGGCAAGCCCGGAGGTGGTGTCCACGATGCTGCGCTCTGGCGACATCGAACTTGACCGGGAAACACACCGCGTCCGACGCAGCACCAAGGAAATTCATTTGGGGCCAACAGAGTTTCGCCTTCTGGAATTCCTGATGACCGCACCAGGCCGGGTCTTTTCTCGCGAACAGCTCTTGGATGGCGTTTGGGGGCACGATGTCTATGTGGATGAACGCACGGTAGATGTTCACGTAGGCCGCCTGCGCAAAGCGCTGAACAAGGGCAAGGCGAAGGATCCGATCCGCACGGTGCGCGGGGCTGGGTATGCCTTTAACGACCAGTTCACGGCAGCCTGATCGAGACTATCGAGACAAACAAAAAAGCCCGCCAAATCGGCGGGCTTTTTCTTGGGTATTTCGAGATCAGGAAGCCTGGGCAACACTGGTCTTGTTGTTGGCGCTCCGGCGGCGGTCTGCGACCGGCTGGTAAGCAATCTTGCAGTGATATGGGCAGTAGGGCACGCCGGCTTCGGAAACCTGACCGCAGAAGTAGAAGTCTTCTGTCGCCGGATCGCCGATCGGCCACTTACAAGTGCGCTCAGTTAGCGTCAGGATAGTCGCCCGCTTGGACATCGGAACAACGTCAGCGATCGGTTCTGCAACGGGTTGAACCTCTGCGACCGGGGCTGGCGTCGGCTCCATCTTCAGCGCTGCGGAACCTTGGGTCTGCGGCTGTGTTTGCGGACGTTTCGGTGCTGATTGAGACGCCGGATTGGCCGTTGTGCGGGGACGGCGCGGTTTTGCGCTTGAGGAAGAAGACTTTGCGCGGCCGGAAAGACCAAGCCGGTGTACCTTGCCAATCACCGCATTCCGGGTGACACCGCCAAGCTCACCCGCAATCTGGCTTGCACTCAAACCATCGCCCCAGAGCTTCTTCAAAAGCTCAACCCGTTCGTTCGTCCAACTCATTGCCGCACCCCTTGCCAAGGCCAGTGACTGGCCAAAATCCCGTTATTGGACACGCGAACGCAAGTCCATTATGGCATATCTTGTGCCTCTATTTGATACGCCGCACGAGATGTCGTGTCTGATTGGTCAAAGGTTACAATAACGTTAATTTGTGAAGCAACCGTCAGGCTGCAGTCAGTTGGGGATGAACGGACTTTTCCCCAACAGATGCGAGGTCATTGAGACTTTTACATAAAACAGCCCGAACCCCGGCAATGGCCATTTCCATTGACAGGCGGGGACCTCGGCAGTGTATAAGGATCTTGCAACGTGCCGCCGCTTTGGCGGCACATTGCGTTTTTGGCCTGTAATTAAGGCGATGCCCCGGAGTTCCGACGGTCCGATACCAGTGGCGCTTCCGGCGGCCAAAGGAGACTAAAGAGGTATGTCCGCGTCCGCGCTTTTTGGAAACTACGCAAGATCGAACCTGTCATTCGATCACGGGGAAGGTGTCTGGCTTGTTGCGAGTGACGGCCGACGATTTCTCGATTGCGGGTCCGGGATCGCGGTAAATTCGCTCGGACATGCTCATCCGCATCTGGTCCAGGCCCTTCAGGATCAGGCGGCCAAGCTCTGGCATATTTCCAATCTGCACCAGATGCCGGATGGCGCGCGGCTTGCGCAGCGCCTCACCGATGCAACATTTGCAGACAAGGTTTTGTTCGTGAATTCCGGCGCCGAAGCAATGGAAGCGGCTATCAAGTGTGCCCGGCGTTATCACTATGACCGCAATGAGCCGGACCGGTATCAGATTGTGACCTTTGAGGGCGCTTTCCATGGTCGGACACTCGGCACGATTGCAGCAGGTGGCCAGGCAAAGTACCTGGAAGGTTTCGGGCCGAAAGCCCCTGGCTTCGATCAGGTGCCCAGCGGGGACTTGGAGGCCTTGAAAGCCATGGTCGGTCCGCAAACCGCAGCGATCGCGATCGAACCCATCCAAGGCGAGGGCGGCATTCGGGAAGTCGACTACGAATTCCTGCGCGCTCTGCGTAAGCTTTGTGATGAAACCGGAGCCCTGCTGATCTTTGACGAAATCCAGACGGGTGTCGGCCGGACCGGGAAAATGTTCGCGCATCAGTGGACTGGCGTTGATCCGGATCTGATGGCCGTCGCCAAGGGCATCGGCAGCGGGTTCCCGATGGGCGCTTGCCTTGCGACCGAAGAGGTTGCGTCCGCGCTGGCACCTGGAACCCACGGCACGACCTTCGGTGGCAATCCGCTCGCCATGGCTGTTGGCAATGCGGTTCTGGATGTCATCCTTGCAGATGGTTTTCTGGAAGAGGTTCAAAAGAAGGGCCTCTCCTTCAAACAAAAGCTTTCCGGGCTGGTCGATAGCCACCCGAAGGTGTTTGAGGCTGTCCGGGGCAATGGTCTGATGCTGGGCATCAAGTGCACCGCGCCGGTGGGAGACTATGTCACAGCCGCGCGCGACGCGGGCATTCTTGCGGTCCCGGCCGGTGACAACGTCGTCCGGATCCTGCCGCCACTGACGATCTCGGAAGAAGAGATTTCCGATGCGGTTGATCGGCTGGAGAAGGCCGCAGTTGCCGTTGAGAAAAAGTTGTTGGAAGGAGCGGCCGAATGACCGCCAACGGAGCGTACAAAAACTTCCTCGATCTGACCCAATTCGAGGGCGATGATCTGCGCGCTATTCTGGAAACCGGAAAGAAGATCAAGGCAACCCGCAACGGCGTTCGCCGGGGTGAGGGGCCGCTCGCCGGCAAAGTCCTCGCCATGATTTTCGAACAGCCATCGACACGGACCCGCATTTCCTTTGATGTTGGAATGCGTGAACTCGGCGGTGAGACGTTGATGCTGACCGGTGCGGAAATGCAGCTTGGCCGGGGCGAGACCATCGCCGACACGGCGAAGGTGCTGTCCCGGTTCGTCGACGGCGTCATGATCCGGATCCTGGACCACGAAGCTCTCAATGAACTGGCTGAAAACGCGACCATTCCGGTGATCAATGGCCTGACAAAGATCTCGCATCCATGCCAGATCATGGCAGACATCATGACTTTTGAAGAGCATCGGGGGGGCATCTCCGGGCGCAGCATTGCCTGGACCGGCGACAGCAACAATGTTCTGGCGTCCTGGGTTCACGCCGCACCGCGCCTGGATTTCGAGCTGCGCATCGCAACCCCGGCCGAACTGGCCCCACCGCAGGATCTGATTGAGACCGCCCGTGCCAAGGGTGGTTCCATTCTGGTTACCGACGACCCATATGAGGCTGTCAAAGGGACCGACTGTGTCGTCACCGATTGCTGGGTGTCGATGGGCGACGATGATGCCGAAAGCCGTCACAATCTGCTGAGCGCCTATCAGGTAAATGAGCGTCTGATGGCGGAGGCAAATGGTGATGCACTGTTTATGCATTGCCTTCCGGCACACCGCGGCGAGGAAGTCACCAATGAAGTCATGGACGGTCCCAACTCTGTCGTGTTTGACGAAGCCGAAAACCGGCTCCATGCTCAAAAGGGCATTTTGGCCTGGTGTTTCGGCGCAGCTTAAGGCGTAGCCAAAGTGGCATTAAATTTGGAAGAACTGGGCATCAAGCCCGCAGGGCTGGACGCTGTCCGGCCCTTTGCCGTGGAAGGACTGGATGTCCGCGGGCGCAGTGTTGCGCTTGGCCCCATCCTTGAGAAAATTCTTGGACGCCATGATTATCCGGAGCCGGTATCCCGACTTCTGGCGGAAGCCATTGTCCTGACAAGTCTGCTCGGAACCTCTCTGAAGTTCGACGGGCGGTTTACACTCCAGACCCAGACGCAGGGTCCAGTATCGATGCTGGTGGTCGATTTTGAAACGCCGGACGCGATCCGCGCTTGCGCAACGTTCGACGCAGAGCGTGTTGCCGGGTTGATAGATGCCGGTGCTGCGACACCAGAGGCGCTGCTCGGGCATGGTCATCTGGCGATGACCATCGATCAGGGCAAGCATATGCAGCGCTACCAGGGCTTGGTCGAGCTGAATGGTATCTCTTTGGAAGAGGTCGCGCGCCGGTACTTTGAGCGATCTGAGCAGATCCCGACCGAAGTCCGTTTGGCTGTCGGTGAACTATACACCCGGCAGGACGGAGACGCGCCGGTCAAATCCTGGACAGGCGGCGGCTTACTCATTCAGTTCCTGCCTGAAGTGCCGGAACGGATGCGTCAGGCGGACATTGATCCGGGTGATGCGCCGGCGGGAACCGTGCGTCACGAAATTGACGAAGACGATGCCTGGGTCGAGGCCAAGGCACTTGTCGATACGGTTCAGGATGTAGAACTGACAGACCCTGAAGTCAGCGTTGAAACGCTGCTCTACCGGTTGTTTCATGAGCGTGGCGTTCGGCTTTTCGATGCCCAGCCGATTGCCGACAAGTGCCGTTGCTCGCGCGACAAAGTTGCCAATGTTTTGGCAAACTTTAGCGCAGATGAAGTCGAAGAAGTCACAGTTGATGGCAAGATCGTTGTGACGTGCGAATTCTGCAGCACCACTTACGAATTTGACCGCTGAGAACACACTGCAGGCCGGTGATATCTGGCCTGCAGACTGTATCCGCTGATACATTTGGATACACGAATTCCTGCCTCAAGGGCGCGTTTCTGCGCTGAAAACCTTGATTTTTTGCGGTGCAAAGTAATCTTATGCCCACGGTTCGCGTATAGTTTAGAGCCGTCGCATTCGCACCTGTGAGAAAGCTTGAGTATGTTGCAGTCCGTTGAACCGGAAACCGGCAAGCCGCCAAGTCCTGAAGTCCTTCCGCCCGCAGGGCGAACACGGACACCGATGGAGCGCACCAAGCTGGTTCTGAAAGCGCTGCTTCAAACGGCGCTTGCGTTTGCCATTCTCTTCGGTGCCTTCAAGGGCATGAATCAGCTCATTGCAACCCGCCCGGATGTGCCGAAGCGGCCCGTTCAGGAAAAAAGCTATGCGGTTGAAACCACCACCGTTCAACAAGGCGATTATGCGCCGTTGATCTCAGTTTACGGCCAGACCCAGGCTGGCCGGGAAGTCGATTTGCGGGCACTGGTCGGCGGCGAGATTGTCGAAGTTCATCCAGACTTGAAGGCAGGCGGCAAAGTCGAGCGCGGCGATACCTTGGTTGTGATTGATCGTTTCGATTACGAAGGGGCCGTGACCGAAGCCCGTGCCAACCTTGCTGAAGCGCAAGCCGCCCTGGTGGAAAACGAGGGTCGTGTTGCGCTCGAAAAGGCCAATCTGGTTCGTGCCGGAGAACAGCTGGAGTTTGCCCAACGGGATCTGGAGCGGGCAGAGGAGCTTCTCGGACGCGGTGCGGCAACAGAGCGAACGGTCGACGACCGTAAGCTGATCGTGTCCCAGCGCCAGCAAAGCGTCGAACGGTCTGAAAACACTTTGGCTTTGGAAGAGGCAAAGGTCGTTCAGCAAAAGGCGACTGTAGAGCGCCTGGAATGGCGCCTTGAAAACGCTCAGCGCCAGTTGGAGAACACTGTCCTTACCGCACCATTTGATGCGATCGTGCGCTCTTCGGCAGCAGAGCCAGGACGTCTTATCAGTGTAAATGATGCAATCGTATCGCTCTACGACAGCAGCGAATTCGAAGTCCGTCTGACGCTGTCGGACAACCAGTACGGCCGCTTGCTCGAAGACAGCGGTACAGTTATCGGGCGCCCGGTCGACGTGATCTGGAACCTCGGGGATCAGCCTGTCACTTATCCGGCGACAGTTACGCGAATTGGAGCGGATGTCGCAAGTGACCGGGGCGGCGTTGATCTGATAGCGAACATTGATGCATCGGGAGCGACTGTTCCGTTGCGGCCGGGCGCTTTCGTTGAAGTCGCGGTTCCGGACAGAACCTACGCCAACAGCTTTCGCATCCCGGAAACAGCCTATTATGGCCAGGGGACTGTCTATGTCGTTGAAGACAATCGCCTTCAGGCCAGATCAGTGAACGCACTTGCAATTGACGACGGCTTCATTCTCGTGCGCGGTGACCTGAATTCCGGTGAAACCTTGTTGGTGACGCGGATCCCGGAAGCTGGCGAAGGACTTCTGGTCAGCAATGTGAACGCTGAGCAACCGGCCGCGAACCAAGCTGCTGAACCTGCAGATCAATCCGCTGCGGTTGCGCAGTAAAGGGGGACGACATGGCACGCCCAATGGAACCCCGCGGCATCATGGAAGTTCTTGTCCGGCACCCGAACGCCGCCAACCTGATCATGGCAATCATGGTGCTTTTTGGCGCATACGGCCTTGCGAAGCTGAACACGCAGTTCTTTCCAACCGTCAAGATCGACAGCATCTCCGTTTCGATTGCCTGGCCGGGAGCCAGTGCGGAGGACGTGTCGTCCAACATTCTTGAAGTTATCGAGCCCGAGCTCCGGTTCATCGATGGCATGAAAGAATTGACGTCCTACGGCCGCGAGGGCAGCGCCTCGGTGCGGATGGAGTTCTTCGAAGGCACCGACATGCAAAAGGCATTGTCGGATGTCGAACAGGCCGTCTCTGCGGTCACGACGCTTCCCGTGGATTCCGAAACGCCCGTCGTATCGGCGGCAAACTTCACAGACGGCGTGGCAACGCTTGCCCTGCGCGGTCCGTTCCCGGAGCAGGCGCTGAAAGTCTTTGCGCGGCAGATGCGCGATGACCTGCTCGCCCGTGGCATCGACAAGGTTGAGCTCAAGGGGTATCGGTCGCCGGAGTATCTCGTTGAAATACCGGAACGCGAACTTCGCCGGCTGGACCTGACCGTCTCCGATGTGGCTAGCCAGATTGCCGGAAACACAGTTGATCTGCCTGCCGGCAATCTCGATGGTGGTGTCGAACGCCAGATCAGGGCCTTGTCTGAGGATCGGTCTCCGGAGGCTGTTGGCCGCGTTGAGGTGAAGTCCTTTGCATCGGGCGAAAAGACCAAGGTTGAGGATATCGGCACGGTCGTCCGGGATTTTGACGAAAGCGAAAACCAGGGTTTTTCTCAAGGCGCGCGCGCAATTGAGCTCGACATTCTTCGAGCCGAGACCACCGACACATTGAAGGCAGCGCAAATCGTCGATGACTATTTGGCAGAAATCACGCCTCAACTGCCGCAGTCACTCGAAATCCTGAAATACGACGTCCGGGCCGACGCCGTGAAGGGCCGCATCAACCTGCTTGTCGAAAACGGGCTGACCGGTCTCGTACTCGTGGTTGGGATTTTGTTCTTGTTCCTTAACGCACGGATCGCGCTTTGGGTGGCAGCCGGCATTCCGGTCGCCATGATGGCAACGCTCGGGATCATGTGGCTGATGGGCGAGAGCATCAACATGATCTCTATGTTCGCCCTTATCATGATGCTCGGCGTGATTGTTGATGATGCGATTGTGGTCGGCGAGCATACGGCAACCCGGCAAGCCATGGGTGACAGTCCTGAAGATGCGGCCGTCAACGGGGCAACCACGATGCTGGCGCCGATCTTTGCCGCAAGCCTGACGACAATCGCGGCCTTTGTGCCGATCCTCCTGATCAGTGATGTGCTCGGTCAAATCATGGGAACGCTGCCCGTCGTTGTGGTCGCTGTTGTCATCGCATCCTTGATCGAATGTTTCATGATCCTTCCGGGCCACCTGTCGCATGCTCTCGGCAGCCGGCCGCGCTGGAACTGGTGGCGTGTCGTTCTTCTTGCGGGTGCGCCGGCGCTGTTCCTGAGCGCGCTTGTCAACCAGCCGGACATGTCGGTTCCCCCATTCCTGGATGTGATCGATGATCCCTTACGCGCCCTCAAGGACACCGTCGGTTTGGTTGCGTTCGAGGCGATTGTTGTCGCGGTCTGTTTTACACTTGCAGTCGGATTTGAAACTTTTCTGAGAGTCATGCGCCGATCACGGGCCGGGTCCCGTCGCAGCGGCCAGCCAAGCTGGTTCCGCCGCGGGTTTGACGCTGGCTTCAACTGGGTCCGCGATTATCCCTTCCATGCCTTTGTGAAGGTCGCGGTGAACTGGCGGTATGTCACCTTCGCGGTTGCGGTGGCCGCCATGGTGCTGGCTGTGGGGCTCGTCCGGGGTGGCCGTGTGGGCTTTACATTCTTTCCCTCGCCAGAAGCGGAAAACCTGACTGCCTCTATCTTTTTCCATGCAGGCATCCCGGAGGATCAGGCGATTGCTGGGATCATCAAGATTGAGGACGCCCTGAAAAAAGCGGAAGCGGAGCTCACCGGCGGCGCTGGTTCGAGCCTTGTCGTTGCGACCTACGCAACGCTTGGTGTTGCGGGCAACAACCGTGGGGACAATGTCGCAAACATCACGGTGCAACTCAGCCGGTCCGAGGAGCGGACTGTCAGAACACCGGCTATTGTGAATGCGTGGCGGGCAGCTGTTCCGGAGATTCCAGGCATCTCCCGCGTTGCGATCGCCGAACGGCGCGGCGGTCCCCCGGGGCGGGATCTGGATATCCGTCTGACCGGGGCATCGCTTCAGGATCTGAAGGCCGCGGCACGGGAGCTGCAGCAGGAACTGTCTGCGTTCCCGGGGACCAGCGGCGTTGAGGATGATTTGCCCTATGGCAAGCCGGAGCTGCTGGTTGAACTGACACCACGCGGTCGGGCGCTCGGGTTCACGGTGGAAAGTGCAGCGCGGCAGATCCGCAATGCGTTCGAAGGCAACATCGCCCGGAGGTTTGCTGAAGGCGATGAAGAGGTGACCGTTCGGGTTCGCCAGCAGATCGATGTCGACGGTACGGCCGCCTTGCGGCAGCTGTCCTTGCGAACACCGGGCGGTGAATTCGTACCGCTCACAGAAGTCGTCAACCTGACCGATGCGCAAGGCTTTTCGGTAATACTGCGCCGGGATGGCAAGACGGTTGTCTCCGTGGTCGCCGACATCGACAGCACGGTGACGTCGAACAACCAGATCATTGCCGAGCTTCAGGAAGCCTTCCTGCCCAATCTCGCAAGAACCTACGGACTAGAGTATTCGTTTGCGGGTAGGGCAGAGGAGCAGGCGAATGCGTTCTCCGAGCTCCTGACCGGTGTGCTCATGGCAATCGCAGGGATCTACATCATCCTTGCTGCGATTTTCGGCAGTTATTCCCGGCCGCTCGTTGTCATGTCGATCATTCCGTTTGGCATCGTCGGCGCAATTGTCGGCCACTACCTGATGGGCTTTAAGCTCACCATTCTCAGCATGATCGGTTTGCTCGGACTTGCCGGGATCCTGGTCAACAACTCGATCATTTTGGTCGCCCGTTTCGAGGAACGCCGCAAAAGTGGCGAAGACCTGGATTCAGCTGCAATCAGTTCAAGCTGCGATCGTCTTCGTGCCGTGTTGTTGACCTCAATGACCACCATCGGTGGGTTGTTGCCGCTGATGTTTGAGACCAGCCTGCAGGCGCAGTTCCTGCTACCCATGGCCATCACGATCGTGTTCGGCTTGGCGACCGCAACAGCGCTGGTTTTGGTGCTGGTGCCGGCTCTCCTGAAGATTGGCGACGATATCGCCGGTCTTATTCAGCTGCGCCAAAGACCTGTGCCACCAACAGATGGGACGGGACGTGGATTGACGCCCGCCGAGTAGTGTCAAAGCCCGGCTGCGAACTCTGCAACGGCTTGAGCGGCGACGTTGATGTTGCCATCGAGCGTTGCGGGGGATTTGCCGCGCGGACCAAAGTCGTGGTTGCCGTCTTCCAGATACCTGATCGCGACAGGATCGGGCAGAGTGATGGCATCAATCTCCGCCTGATTGCCAAAGGGGTCGCGATCTCCCTGTAGAATTAGTACCGGGCGTTTGGCGTCCTGAAGAGGGGAAAGCCGCCATTCGGCATCAGGCTTGCCGGTGGGATGGAACGGATAACCGAAGCAGCAGACACCCTTAACCCGGGAGGGCAGGGAACCGCCACCGGACAACATGGCAGCCACCCGGCCGCCCATGGATTTCCCGCCCACCAGAAGCGGACCTTCTGCTTCACTCATCAGCTTCTGCAGGGCAGTTTGGAACTCACCGATCAGCTTGTCGGCCTTCGGCGGTGGTTTCTTGGGGCCGCCAGTTCTTCGGCCAGCCATGTAAGCAAATTCGAACCGTGCACTCGTAATCCCATTTTCTGCCAATGCGCCGGCAAGCTTCTCCATGAACGTGGAATCCATCGGTGCACCGGCCCCATGCGCCAGGAGAAGTGTCGCCAAGGGGTCTGTGTCCGGCCGGGTCCAAAGAAAATCAGTCATGGTTTTGTCTGCTGTGCCGCGCGAATGTGAATTGCTGGAAATCGTGTCCGTGCACTACATATGCTCGGCAAGGAATGCAAGTCAGGGATGCGAGGTGCAGGTGGAGACGGCTGGATTACTGGAAGGTCTGGATACGAACACAATCCGGATGGCCTGTTTTGCGGGAATATTTGGCCTGATGGCGGCTGTTGAATTTGCATTGCCGAAGCGGGAGCAACCACTCGGGCGAAGCAAACGCTGGCCGACCAATTGGGCGCTCGTCGTTCTTGATGCAGCGTTGGTTCGGTTCATCTTTCCAATTGGTGGTGTTGGTTTGGCGATGCTGGCCTTCGATAACGGCTGGGGCCTGTTCGGCTGGCTCGGCTGGTCGGGCGTTGCTGCCTGGTTGCTGACCTTCGTTATTCTGGATCTTGCGGTCTGGTTTCAACATTGGGCGTCTCACAAGGTGCCGCTGTTCTGGCGCATCCACCGGATGCACCACGCAGATGCTGAGGTCGATGTTTCCACCGCCCTTCGGTTTCATCCGATTGAGATCCTTCTCTCGTTTGTGTGGAAAGGTGCAGTCATTGTCGCGCTCGGCGGACCGGTGGAAGCGGTGCTGGTTTTTGAAATCGTGTTGAATGGCGCGGCACTTTTCAATCATGCCAATGCCTCGCTCCCGGAATGGCTTGACCGGATCCTGAGAGTGTTGATCGTGACACCGGACATGCACCGGGTACATCATTCGGTTGAGCGTCGCGAAACGGACTCGAACTACGGCTTTAATCTTTCCGTATGGGATCGGATCTTTGGGACCTATGTGCCGCAGCCTGAGCGTGGGCACGAAGGCATGGAACTCGGGCTTGGACCCGAACTCACGCCGAAAGCGCACAGTTTGCCGTTCAGTCTGGCAATACCGTTTCTTAAGTTGGGGCGGCGTCCCGAGGTACCTGAAAATCAGTAGAAACTGAGTGGAAAATAACGCAGATACAGTTCCTGGTAGACGCCCTTTTGGTGCAGCTGTCTTAGGGCATAGTTCAATGCTGCGGCACGCTCGGTATCACCGCTCCGCGTAGCAATCGCCATACCCTCCCCAAAGTAACCCGGTTCTAACCAGGGACCACCGGCAAAGCGGCAACAGTTTTCTGCCGCCGGGCTGCGCAGCCAGAACGAGAGACTGAGACCGTCACCAAAATGAGCATCTGCCGTCCCATTCTTCACGGCTTCTCTCGCTTCTGCAGTGGACGGGAAGTTCAGGATGTCGGCGCTGGGCCAGAACTTGCGTGCAAAGGCTTCGTAACGGGTTCCGGCTTGGACCGCGACTGTTTGGCCGGGTTCGGGAGCATCGCCGAAGTCGTTATCCGCTGAGTTTGAAACGATCACACGGGCCGGCAGTTTCATGTAGTCGTCGGTGAATGTCAGATCGCGGGCCTGCGGTGAATACCGGGAAAGGCCTGAGATGATTGCGTCTCCCTCTTCCTCCTCCAAGGCCGGGATCAAAACCTCAAAATCTTTTATTTTCAATGCACAGGAGATTGCGAGCTCCTGGCATAGGGCACGGGACAAGTCGATGTTGAACCCTGTCAAGCGGCCTTGCGGATCGCGGAACACAAAGGGCGGGAAGTTGTCCGTTGCAAGAAACTGGATTGTGTCCGGGATGTTGTTCGGCCGGTCGAAAACAGCTTTGTGATCCCAGAAATTTGGAACGATGATTTCCGGTTGATCTGCCCGAGCTAAATCAGAAGTTGCAACCATAGCGATTATAGTTAATAGTAATGCAACTAAATATAAGAAAGTAACACCAATTACCCGTTTGCCGGGGGGTAGCAACTCAGATTCGTTTATTGACGATCCCCTACGGCAGAAGTGCGTGTATCGAGTATGCGGGGGGAACGGAAATGCAGGACAGTCTGCCGGGTGTTCTTGAAATCCTGTTGTCACGTGGCGTTCCCCGATCGGTTTTAACAGCGGCTCATGACGCGGCCCAAGTTCATGGCGTCCCGTTCGAAGAGTATCTGCTTCGCCACGCCATTGTCACTACGGAGTGTCTTTACAGCGCCTTTGCAGAACTCTGCAATCTACCGTTTTTGCCCGAAAACGGATTTCGGTTGCGCACCTTGAATGACCGGCCATTGGCCATAGGGGAGGCGGAGTTCGGCCCGACCCTTCTATCGCTTTACCGTAACCAGGCGCTTTATGCGATCGCTCCGGAGCCCGGACAGTTTCTCGAAGTTCGCCGCCATTTGGAACGCCATCCGGTACTTGCCAAACAAATCCGGATTACGACCCCCGCCGCAATCGAATATGCGTCCCATGTATCCAATTCACCGGCCGGAGAATTGGAAATCCGGTTTCCGTCCTATTCGGCGCGGCATATCCGGTTACCGGCGGTCCTGTTGATCCTGTGTTTTCTCGCTGTCTTTGTGCTGGGTGTCAGCCAGATGATTTCCGGGGCTTTGCTTTTTGCTATAACCGGCGTCGTTTCGCTGGCCTGTTTGGGAGCCGGGATCATCCGCTTTATCTGCGCACAGTCTTCTCAAGAGGAAGACTTGGTCTACCATTTGCCGGAACCCTTGAGCTCCGGGCTGATAATTTGGCCGAGATATACGGTTCTTGTTCCGCTTTACAGGGAAGCAGGTGTTGTTCCGGATCTGCTTCGGGCCCTGAACGCACTGAACTATCCGCGTGACCGGCTTCAGATCCTTCTTCTGATGGAAACCGATGACCTTGAAACCGCAGCAGCCCTTCCTGAAGATCTGCCGCCTCACATCGAAGCCTTGGTGGTGCCGGACGGGACACCCCGGACGAAACCACGCGCGTTGGACTACGGTTTGGCAGCAGCCACCGGAACCTATGTGACCGTCTTCGATGCGGAGGACAGGCCAGACCCTGACCAGCTGAAGAAGGCGGCGTTCCTGTTTGCTCGAGGACCGGCCGAGCTCGCTTGCCTGCAAGCGCGATTGCTTGTCGACAACGCCAACGAGACCTTCATCTCCCGCCAGTTCGCGCTTGAATATGCCTGCCTGTTTGACCAGTTGTTGCCGTGGTTGTTCAGGCATCGTTGGCCGTTTCCACTGGGGGGGACCTCCAACCACTTCCGCATCAGTGCATTGCATGCTGTTGGTGGGTGGGACCGGTACAACGTGACTGAAGACGCTGATCTCGGCGTCCGGCTCGAACGGCTTGGGTTCCGGCTCGGTGTCTTGCCGTGTCAGACATTGGAAGAAGCGCCGGTTACCTTGAGGGCTTGGCTCGCCCAGCGCGCCCGCTGGCACAAAGGGTGGCTGCAGACAATTTTCGTTCATGCCCGATCACCGAGACGGCTACTGAGCGATCTGGGAGCGGTCAGAACAGCCGTTTTGGCGGCATTGTTCCTCGGCACTTTTCTCTTGATCGCACTACATCCGGTTTTCTTGGTTCTCCTGACCGGCTCTCTCCTTGGGTATTACGACCACACTTATTTCTTCGGCAATATTGTGCTGACCGTGATGTTTGTATCAGGTGCGGCCGCTGGCTATGCGGGCGCTTTGTTTGCTTTGTGGACAGGTGCCCGCAGGCGCGGGCATGGCATCCGGTTGCTCGACGCACCGGGCGTCTTGATCTACTGGATGTTTGCGGGTCTCGCTTTTTACAGAGCCGTCTGGGAATTGGCCTCAGCACCTTACCGCTGGAACAAGACGGAACATGGTGTATCGCGTCAACGAACCTCTTTGACCGATTGGAAAACGGCGCCCGAAGCGGAACTAAAATAAGCATTATCTTTGTTGCAAAGCGTAATCATCCTATTTTCTTGAAAAATCGAAAACTGCTGATCTCTTTCCCCTCTGGCCTATGGAGCGTTTGAAGGCCATATTTCCGTTTGCAACTGAAATTAAGGGAAGAATGGCAGTGCCGAAGTCGTACTACGCGCCCACAGGCGGACATCCAGGGCAGGAAACACTCTTGACTGACAGGGCCGTCTTTACAGACGCCTATGCCGTCATTCCGCGCCGGACCATGCGCGATATCGTAACCAGTTACCTGCCATTTTGGGACGAGACGCGTCTTTGGGTCCTGTCCCGCCCATTGTCCGGGTTTGCCGAGACTTTTTCGCAGTACATCATGGAAGTCTCACCCGGTGGCGGTTCAGAGCGCCCGGAAACAGACCCCGATGCTGAAGGTGTTTTGTTTGTTGTGGAGGGCGAGGCCGTTCTGACTGTCGAGGGAACGCGCCATGACTTGCGCGCCGGAAGTTATGCCTTCCTGCCGCCCGAGACGGATTGGACCTTCAAAAATGAAAGCACCAATCCAGTTCGTTTTCACTGGGTCCGCAAATCCTATGAAGCTGTCGATGGTCTGGATTTTCCCGAGGTCTTTGTGACCCATGAAGACGATGTTGCGCCGATCGAAATGCCCGGCACCGAGGGCAAGTGGGCAACGACCCGGTTCGTCGATCCGAAAGACTTGCGGCACGACATGCATGTCAACATCGTCACCTTCCAGCCGGGGGCGGTCATTCCCTTTGCCGAGACCCATGTGATGGAGCACGGGCTTTATGTACTCGAAGGCAAAGCGGTTTACCGGCTCAATCAGGATTGGGTCGAAGTGGAGGCCGGTGACTACATGTGGCTCCGGGCCTTTTGCCCTCAGGCCTGTTATGCGGGCGGCCCGGGACCGTTCCGGTACCTTCTTTACAAGGATGTCAATCGGCACATGGCGCTTTAAATAGCTGCACCAGACGGAATGGGACGAGGTAAGGCAGTACCCTGCTCTTTCCCATAATTGTCTCTAAGGACAATGTTTTTCGAGACAGGCAGCCGTGGATTGATAACAATATGACTGCGGTCCAGCTTCACCTGCCGGGCCGTGAAAGCCCGGTCTTGCCGGGTGTTCCGGCTGCTCTTCATCATAGCGGACATGTAACATGCGGATCGTCATCAACGGGTTCGGCCGTATTGGCCGGACTGTCTTGCGCCAAATACTGCGGTTGCCAGCTGATCACTCCATTGATGTGGTGCAGATCAATGACATCGCAGCGCTCGAGACTTGCGCGTACCTCTTCAAGTACGACAGCGTCTTTGGTCCTTATCCGGGATCCGTTGAGCGCACGGACGACAGCCTGATCGTGGACGGGCGTGAGATCCAGTTTACATGTGCGCCAGATATTTCCGGGTTCGACCTGTCAGGTGTGGATGTGGTTATGGAATGCACCGGGCGGGCTGATACCAGAGATGTTGCGTCCCGGGGCCTCAAGGCCGGCGCCAGCAATGTGCTGATCTCCGGACCGTCTGCTGCTGCAGATGTGACCCTGGTGCTCGGGGCGAACGAAGACCAGCTCGGCAACCACACGATTGTGTCCAATGGGTCTTGCACAACGAACGCCTTGGCTCCGCTCCTGCGCGGAATTGATGATGCGATCGGTATCGAAACCGGCCACATGACGACGGTCCACTGTTACACCGGCAGTCAGCCGATGGTGGATGCACCGCGTGGGCCGCTGGAGCGCAGCCGGGCAGGCGGTGTGTCCATGGTTCCGACAACGACCAGTGCGACAAAGCTCTTGGGCGTTGTGCTGCCGCAGCTGGACGGCAAGGTCAGCGGGGCTGCCGTGCGAGTTCCCTCGATCAGTGTCTCGGCAATAGACGTTACGCTGACGTTGAAAGAGCCGCCTGCAGACGACGTCAACGAGCAGCTCCAGAAGATCTTTGACAGCAGTTCAATCGTCGGTTTTACAAACGATCACGTCGTCTCGACCGATATGCGTGCCCGGCCGGAGTCTCTGGTAGTTGCTCTGCCGGAAACGCTTGCCGTTGGAGACCGTCAGGTCCGCATTTTCGGCTGGTACGATAATGAATGGGGCTTTTCCTGCCGGATGATCGACATGGCGCGCCTCATGGCGGCCCAGTAAGTCAAACCGCCTCAACGATCCAAGGCGTATCGAACCAGTGTTCTTCCAGGTTTGCGCCATCCCCGATCCGGTCGACGACGATATAGCGGCCCGGTTTTTCGATTGGGGCAAGGACCCCGTGCCAAGTCCCCCGGTGAAGGTTGATGGATTGCCCTGGCTGGGTGACAAAGGCTTTCAAATTGACCGGCGCGCCGTCCTTGTCTTCGGCGACAATGACCAGCATCGGAACACCGTCCAGTGGAACAAATGCCTGACTGCCGTCCGGGTGCCGCTCGACCATGTCGACTGTGTAGGGAAAGGTTCGAGCCTTCGCGTCAAAGAGGCTGATCCCGGCGCGGCCGCTGCCGAAATCAACCTTTGCCAGATCATGATGGCGTCCGCACATGCCTTGATTGATGATCTTGTCCGGTTCACCGGATACCTCGATCACATCGCCATAGGCAGAAAAGGCCTCAGCTGTCAGTGGCGCGGGCGTCAGAACATGGGTCATGGCAAAACATCCATCAGCCGGAATTCTGCGATCCGCTCAACCTGGCGACAGGCCTCGGCAAATTCCGTTTCACGATCATTGCCGATACGCTCGTGAAAGGCAGCCAGGATGGACGCCTTGGTGTGATCACGGACGGCGATGATGAATGGGAAGCCGTGTTTGGCGACGTAGTCGGAATTGAGCTTGGTAAAGGTCTCCCGCTCGTCGTCGGTGAGCATGTCCAAACCCGCACCTGCTTGTTCGCTGGTGCTTTCTGCGGTGAGGCGCCCAGCCGCGGCAAGCTTTCCGGCAAGGTCCGGGTGTGCGGTCAATACGCCCAAACGCTCCTCTGCGCTCGCGGTCCGGAATTTGCGGCAGAGCGCATTGTGCACCCCGGCCGCACAGTCATGCGCCGGGCCGAGTTCCAAATCAAACGCACGTTCTGCAATCCAAGGCGAGTGTTCAAAAATGCCGCCAAATCTGGCAACGAACGTGCCACGATCCATCTGGCTCGGCCGCTCAAAGGCTTGCGGCGGATGGTGTTTGGCCCAATGCTCAGCAATCTCGATCCGGCGCGGACACCAAACGTCGGTGTGGCTCTGGATGTAATCGATAAACTTCTTCAAGGCCGCGATCTTGCCCGGCCGGCCGATCAAGCGGCAGTGAAGGCCTATAGACATCATCTTCGGTGCACCCGCTTCACCTTCGGCATAGAGAACATCGAACGCGTTTTTCAGGTACTCGAAGAAATCCTCACCGCTGCTCCATCCCGGCGACACGGAAAAGCGCATGTCGTTGGCTTCCAGCGTATAGGGGATGATCAGCTGTTGCCTGCCGCTGATCTCAAGCCAATAGGGCAGATCATCGTCATAGGTGTCGGATATGTAGTCAAAGCCACCTTCTTCCGCGACCAGCCGGACCGTGTTTTCCGAGCAGCGCCCGGTGTACCAGCCGTGTGGACTCTCACCTGTGACTTCCGTGTGGAGACGGGTCGCTTCCGCAATGGCCGCGCGTTCGGTCTCCGGATCCATGTCCTTGTGTTCGATCCATTTCAGACCATGGCTGGCAATTTCCCAGCCGGCGCTCTTCATGGCCGCGACCTGTTCCGGATTTCGGGCGAGCGCTGTTGCAACACCATAGATCGTCAGTGGAATGTCTGCGCCGGTGAAGAGCCGGTGGATCCTCCAGAAACCGGCACGCGCGCCGTACTCGTACATGGATTCCATGTTCCAGTGGCGTTGACCCGGCCATTGCGCGGCGCCCGGAATATCTGACAAGAACGCTTCAGACGCGGGATCGCCGTGAAGGATGCAGTTCTCGCCGCCTTCCTCATAATTCAGAACGAATTGCACAGCGATCTTGGCACCGTTCGGCCAGTTTGCGTTCGGCGGCGTGGGACCATAACCACGAAGATTGCGGGGATAGCGATTCAAGACAGACCTCCAAGCTTTCCGTTCTTATAAAACAGCGCGCGGGTATTCGGTTTTCGATAATTCTTGAAAGTGCTTCACAGTTCCAGTTTCAGACTGAAGGCGTTTTGGCCAGTTCGTCCTGAATGTGTGCAACCATGAAATCAATAAAGAGGCGGACTTTAGGATCCTGACGGCGGCGGTGGGTGTAAAGGCATGCCATTTGAACGGGGATCGGTGGTTCGCTTTCCAAAACCTGAACCAAGCGCCTGGACTTCAAGTGTTCTGCAACTTCGAACACCGGTTTGAGGACGATGCCATGACCTTCCAGCGCCCAGGCGGTGAGCACATCGCCGTGGTCGGACTCAAAAGGACCTTTGACCGGAATGCGCTTTACACCTTCAGGTGTTTCAAGGGGCCACTGAAATTCTGGCGCGCCGGGATAGCGCATGTTCAGGCAGTCGAATTTTCCTGTCGACAAATCAGCGCTCGATGCCGGTTGTCCCGTCTTGGCAATGTAGTCCGGCGAAGCGCAGAGGATTCTCTGACAATCGGCGATCTTACGGATCTTCAGGTTCGAGTCTTCCGGAACTCCCAAAAAGAATGCCGCATCAAGGCCTTCGCCTGTCAGGTCGACCTTCCGGTCAGACAAGCGCAGCCGGATATCGATCAGCGGATGGTCTGCCTTGAAGGTCGGAATGGCTGGGGCAATCAGGCTTTGCCCCATGCTGATGGGAGCGGCCACGAACAGTGTCCCGCGTGGTGAGCGGGTCATGTTGGTGATTTCCGCTTCCGCTTCTTCCACCGCTTCCATTATTTTTGTTGCGCCGCGGTAAAAGATATTGCCCTGTTCGGTCGGGCTCAGGGCGCGGGTCGTGCGCTGAAACAGCCGGACATTCAGGTGTTCTTCCAGTTGAGAAATCCGGGACGACGCGACCGCAGACGAAATTCTAAGGTCCCTTGCGGCCGCGGACATGTTACCGAGCTCGTAGACACGTAAAAAGGTGCGGATATTCTCCAGGTAAGCCATTTGGCGATTGTTCCGGATTTTTTGAAACTGCTTGGATTATGTCGGGATACCAGAAAATTGGATGATCGACTAGGTTGATGGCAAAGTTTTTGGAGGGATTGGAATGCTGGATATCGCCATCATTTGGGACTGGCTGATGTTTGCCGTCAGGTGGCTTCATGTCATCACCGCGATCGCCTGGATCGGCTCGTCGTTTTACTTCATCGCGCTTGATCTGGGCCTCAGAAAAGTGCCGCATTTGCCTGTGGGCGCGCATGGTGAAGAATGGCAGGTCCACGGCGGCGGCTTCTACCATATCCAGAAATACCTGGTCGCGCCCGCAAACATGCCGGAACATCTGATCTGGTTCAAATGGGAGAGTTATGCGACCTGGTTGTCCGGTGCGGCTCTCTTGATGATGGTCTACTGGGTCGGCGGCGAGCTTTATCTGATCGATCCGGCAAAAGCGGACCTTGCGCTTTGGCAGGGCATCTTGATCTCCGCAGCATCCCTGTCGATCGGCTGGCTTGTGTATGACTTCCTTTGCAAGTCGAAGCTCGGCGACAACCCGACCCTGTTGATGGTTCTCCTGTTCGCGCTGCTGGTCGTCATGGGATATGGCTACAATCTGGTCTTCACCGGCCGGGCCACCATGCTGCATCTGGGTGCCTTTACGGCGACCATCATGTCGGCGAATGTGTTCTTCATCATCATTCCGAACCAGAAAATCGTCGTCGCGGACCTGAAAGCGGGCCGGACGCCCGATCCTAAATACGGCAAGATTGCCAAGCTGCGGTCCACGCACAACAACTACCTGACCCTGCCGGTCATCTTCCTGATGCTGTCCAATCACTACCCGTTGGCGTTTGCCTCGGAGTACAACTGGGTAATCGCAGCGCTTGTCTTCCTGATGGGCGTCACCATCCGGCACTACTTCAACTCCAACCATGCCGGAACCGGCAATCCGACTTGGACTTGGCTGGTAACCGCGCTTCTGTTCCTTGGTGTTATCTGGCTGTCGATGGCTCCGCTTCAGCACGACACTTATGAGGCGTCCGAAGCGCGGCAGCTGACAAAGACTGAGCAGGTCTTTGCCAATGCCGAAGGGTTTGAAGAGGTGATGGCGATCGTGCCCGGGCGCTGTGCCATGTGTCATGCACGGGAGCCCTTCTATGAGGGGATCCACTGGGCACCGAAAGATGTGCTTCTTGAGACGGAAGCAGATGTCGTGCGCTCTGCCAAGCAGGTTTACCTGCAGGCCGGCGTGACCAACGCCATGCCGCCGGCCAATGTGTCTCATATGGAAGAGAGCGAACGGCGCGCGATAGTGGCTTGGTACCGGAACGCCACCAAGGATCAGCCGTTCTGGATTGGTGCGCGCTGACGGACCGGTCGGTCAATTTCTTTCACGCTTGAAATAACGCGCTTGTTAAACAGCACCTGCCCGCCTCCCAATGCTTTAATTCGGGAAGCGGCATTGCTCGCTGTTCGGCTCTGTCAATTGAAGACTTGTGTCATTCGTCAATTCTCCCAATAAAAAAACTTTGCCTATGCCCTTGCGTCACGGGGTTTTACTAAGGCCGTCCCGCATCTATGGTTGAGGCACAATCTTCAGTGCTTGAGGAGGCAACTGAAGGTTGTTTGAGGAACAGGCGTTGATGCCGGGGGGAAGTAATGACATCAAGCGATCGTCCGTGGACCGCGTTTTATGGACCCGATGTGCGGTCCGATATCGACGCCGCATCCTACCGCACGATCAGTGATTTGATCCGGTCGGCAGCAGACACTTACAAGTCTGGCCCGGCCTTCACGACCTGCATGCACAATGGCATGAACGGCACTTTGACCTTCGAGCAGGTCGATGAAATGTCAGACGCCTTTGCGGTCTATCTCCGGGAGGTGGCAGGACTTGCGCAGGGCGACCGCGTAGCGTTGCAAATGCCAAATGGCTTGTCGTTTCCAATCGCTGCCTTTGGGGTCTTCAAGGCCGGCTGTGTCCTGGTGAACGTCAATCCGCTCTACACGGCAGAAGAGATGGCGCGCCAGTTCCAGGATGCGGAACCGCATGCGCTTGTGATTGTCGACATGTTTGCCGACAAAATCCCGGCTGCAACAAAGGGGCATCCGATCCCGAACATTATCGTCACGCGGGTTGCAGAGTTTTTGCCCTCATTGCCGCGCGGCATCATCGGGTTGGTGCAAAAGTACTGGGACCGGTCGGTCAAACCGGTCGAAGTCCCGCATATCCGCTTTCCGGAAGCGCTTGTCGCGGGGCGGGAACACAAAACCCGCGACCATGTCGAAGTTGATGCCTATCACCAGTTCGTCGAGCCCGACGATGTGGCCTGCTTGCAATACACCGGCGGGACGACGGGTGTTGCGAAGGGCGCGATGCTCACCCATAAGAACCTGCTTATGAACATGGAGCAATCGCTGGAGATGTGTCCGGCGGTGCAACGAGGTGAGGAGGTCGCTCTGACAGCCCTTCCGCTTTACCATATCTTCGCGTTCACGCTGAATTTGCTTGCCTTTTATTGGATCGGATCGCGGAACATTCTGATCCCGAATCCCCGGCCGCTGACAAATCTCAAACGCGCGTTTGAGAATTACAAGATCACCTGGATGAGCGGGGTGAACACCTTGTTCAACGGTCTGTGCAACGAGACGTGGTTTCTCGACAGCCCGCCAAAATATCTGAAGTTTTCCTCAGCCGGCGGCATGGCCTTGCAGGCAGATGTTGCTCGGAGATGGGAGGAGGTGACAGGCCGGCCGGTTCTGCAAGGCTACGGGCTGACCGAAACCTCACCTGTTCTCAGTTTCAACCCGATCGGCAAGACGCGGGACGGATCAATCGGGATACCGCTGCCGTCCACCTTGTTGCGCTGTGTGGACGATGACGGCAACCCGGTGCCGCAGGGCGAGCGCGGGGAAATCGCGGCCAAGGGCCCACAGGTCATGGCTGGATATTGGAACAAGCCGGAAGAGACCGCGATCGTCATGCGGGATGGCTGGTTTCTCACAGGTGATATCGGCGTGATGGAGCCGGATGGGTACTTCTACATTGTTGACCGGAAGAAGGACATGATTGTCGTGTCGGGCTTCAATGTGTACCCGAACGAGGTCGAAGACTGCCTTGCCTTGCATCCGGGCATCTTCGAAGCCGCCGTAATTGGCGTTCCGGATGACACCACTGGAGAAGCGGTGAAGGCCTATGTCGTTCTGAACGACAAGAGCCTGACCAAAGAGGCGATCCGGGCTCATTGCAAGGAGCACCTAACAGCGTACAAGGTGCCCAAACGGGTTGAGATCCGGGACGACCTGCCCAAATCAAACGTTGGCAAGATCCTCAGAAAAGACCTGCGCGCAGAAGAGCTGCAGGCGGCGGAGTAATAATCCATGGTCGGAGCATTTGAACAGGCGCTTCTGGCGGCCATGATCTTTGTCATCATGCTGGGAATGGGCGCGTCCCTGACCCCGCGCGACTTCTATCTGGCGCTGCGCCGGCCCTATGGTCTCGCCGTTGGCGTTGTCTCACAATATGGCTTTATGCCGTTCATCGGCTTCCTGATGACACTGGCTTTGGCATTGCCCGAGCCGATTGCAATCGGGCTCTTGATCATGTCCTGTATGCCAGGCGGTACGACATCGAACATTTTCGCCTATTTTTCCAAAGGCAATCTGGCACTGTCCGTACTCATGACGGTGACTTCGACCGTGTTCGGCGTCATCCTCATCCCGATTGTTCTTGTGATCTACGCCGCGGCGCTGGATCTGGAAATCCCGCGGGAAAACATCATCGCAACCCTGGTGATCCTGTTGGTCCCTGTCGCGATCGGCATGGGTTTGCGGAAAATCAGTGCAAATATCGGTGCAGTGACTGAGTTCTTCGGATCGGCTTTGGCCTTGTTCTTTATCGCCTTCATCGCGATCTCCTGGATCCCGCGGAACTGGCAATTCCTTCTGACAACCACACCGGCAACCTATTTCGCGGCGATCATGCTCGGTGTCTTCGGAATATTGGTCGGCTATCTCTTCGCCCGGTCCTTGAAGCTCCATCCGCGCAATGTGCGGACAATCGCCTTGGAGACCGGCATTCAGAATGGACCGCTGGCTGTCGCCATCATCGCCCTGACCTTCCCAAGCGATGAGCAGCAGGGGATCATGGCCGTGGCGGCGCTCTATTCCCTGTTCATCGTGATCACGTCGACCTTGGTGACACTCATCTTCCGGCGGGCGAACACGGCCGCGGAGCAGAAGATCCCCGACAGCCTGCTTTAGAGCGTGTCGCGTTTAATCGAATTCACAATGTTTCAGGTTTCGCGTTCGAGGCGCTACCGAGAGGCAGCGAAACCTGAGTCCGCTTAAACGCGATTTGCTTTAACGGCTGTCGGGTCTCTGCGCCGATCAGATCGCAGCAAGTCGTTCTTCAGTCCTTTGTAATCAGATGATCTGGATGTCCGATGCGTCCAACTGCGCAACGGAAACGCCAAGCAGGGTGATCGACAGGCTGTCTGAGAAACTGAAAACGGCCCCAGCATCGGTGTCCGCGGCGACGGCCAGGATTTCGGTAGATGATGAAAAACCTGCGGCCCCGATCTGAAGGATGTCACCGTTGCGGTTACAGTTGCTGAAATCAGTTACTGTGTCCGATCCGAAGGCTCCGTCAAAAACAAAGGCGTCGCTGCCGCGCCCGCCATTGAGGGTGTCGTTGCCCGTGCCGCCGACCAGCACGTCAGTGCCATCGCCGCCATAAAGTAGGTCATTGCCGGCCTGGCCGAACAGGACATCGTTTCCGTCCTGTCCCTCCAACTGATCGTCTCCGCCGGCGCCGTCCAGAACGTCATTGCCGCGATTGCCCAGGATCAGGTCTCTCTCTTCCGAACCGACCAAAGCATCATCCCTGTTGGTCCCGCCGAGGCGGTCGTAAGCCAGCATCACGTTGTCCTGAATGGACCGGATGTCCGTGTTGCGCTCGATCACGTCGGACAGCGTGGTGGACCACAGAGCGTTAATTTGAGCCTGGGGAAGATCCAGGCTCTGGCTCCAGAAAGGATCGCCGTCGCGCAAACGCAAAAACTGATCAAGAAGGATCGTCGCGAACAGCTCTCCGACGATACCGCTGCCAGAAGGATCCTCAGCAAGTCCGCCGATCCAGGCATCGACCTGATCGACGGATCCGTAAACGCTGGCCAGTTGTGCGGCCAATGTGGCATCCGACGTTATATCCGAGAAGTTTGTTGCGCGTTGCAAGCCGAGGGCCTCGCGCAGGTCGTTGTAGCTGGCGACCCCAAGATCCCGGCCGCGTTCGATATTCAACGCGGCGAGGTCCAGCCCGCCAGAGCCTGGAGCGCCAAACAGGAAGGAGCGCACATCCTCCACAATGTGCGTATCCAACTCTTGCGCCATACCGTCTGCAAGTCCGCGCAGAAGGGGGTCGATGCCCCCATTCTCTGCAATCTCCGACGGGTTGAAAAACGCTTCACTCAAAGAGAGATTTCCGGCAGCGATTGTATCGCCATCCCGGTCCAATCTTTGAATGCTGGATGACAAGAGGCTGTGGCCAAAGCGGAATGCGGCAGTTGCAAATTCGATCGAAATGCCAGGATTTCCGTCTGGATTGTACCCGGCGTAATCCGTGATGGCATCCTCTCCCAAGAGGAGTGGCAGAAACTCATTATAGGTGATTGCCTGGATTTCAGCTTCAATGATGATCCGGGCTGCGTCATAGAGTTCATCCGAGCTCATGCTTGGGTCCTGGCGTGCCAGCCGGTCCACCCAGAGGTTATGCTCGCGGGCAAACAATGTGTGCATGGATGTCAGAGCGACATTTTCCGCAGCGCGCACTTCGCCTGCCAACACGCCGCCTGTTTCTGTTTCAATGAGAAGGTTGTTGTCCGTCAGGAGCAACGTTCCACCGTCGCCGCGCAGCGAGGCGGCAGTTTCGGCATCTGATCCGTAAACCATGGAGGCATCGATAAAAGCGGTGATTTCATTGCTGTATTGCCGGGCAGACGTGGCTCCGGTTCCATGAACAAATCCCGCGCGTGTAAACGGTATGATCGCGTCTCCCGTTCCGGTTGGGTCAAAGTCGCTGTCGCCAGCAGGGACAACTACCGGCGCGAATTCAAATCCCTCGCTGCCGGTCAGTGTGATGTCATGATCGATGAATTGGCCCCAGACCCAGAACATGTCACTCAGGCCAAACGAATTGGGCATATCTTCAGTTTGCTGCGCAATGGCGTTGCTGATCGCGCGCGCGTTCGGAAGGTCAGTTGCGACGGAGCCGATGCCGTCTGTATAGTTCGCATCTGTTAAGCGCAGCATTTGCTGGCCGACAGATCCCCAGTCTATGTTGGTCTCATGACTGGAGGATCCGTCAATGGACCGGGTTTCAAGAGCCGCGACAAGGTTTGCCTGAATCTGCGCCAAAGTGTTTGGCGCGCTTTGCTGGTTTTGTGGCTGATCCGGGTTTTGCTGATCGCGACGTTGATCTTGATTGGACCGAGGCATCTCAGGCTCCTGATTTTATTGTTGGATGGGACGGAACGTGCGGTATCTTCAAAACGCCAGTGCACGCGGCGTTTGGTCGAATGCGATGAACTGCTGTTGCTTTGGAATGGTGAGGTGAGCGGCCGTGGATCGCACGCGTAAACGGCAATCGCAGCGCCGGGCTGCGAGCTGGCAGGTGTCGTTGGTTTGTGTTGCGGCCTTGCAAGAAAAATCGCAAGCCAATGGCCTCCGGTACGGAGCAACATACCGCTCGTCCCCCAGTCTGGAGTCCACCACACCCAGATTTATGCACGCCCTACTGGAACAACCCTTCGGAACGGGATTCATTCCGTTGGCCATGAAAAAATGCTAAGTTAGATAGGCTTTGAGGACTGCGGGAATTGGGCGCCGCATCCCAGAGCATCACGCGACAGGCGGTCGTGATAGGCGCATGAATTCGAGTGCCCATTAAGACTTGCTCAGTGGTGTGCGGTTAAGAAGCAATCGAACCGCAATTAATTCAGCGAACAATATTGCATACCATTGTATACTGAATTATGTAGTGCGCAGCGAGCTTACCCGGCGAGCCAGCAAATGTGCGACCCGGCGACTAAGCGATATCCAACTTCAAGACGCCGGGGTCCTTATGAGTCTCTACACTGAATATCTCGCCGAGATCGAAACGCGCAAAGAGCAGGGCTTGCATCCCAAGCCAATCGAAGACGGAGCTCTGGTTGCCGAGCTGATCACGCAGATCAAGGACGCTGGCAACGAACACCGCGAAGACTCGCTCAAATTCTTCATCTACAACACCTTGCCCGGAACGACGAGCGCTGCCGGCGTCAAGGCGAAGTTCCTTAAGGAAATCATTCTGGGCGCGATCAACGTTCCGGAAATCACATCTGCCTTTGCCTTCGAGCTGTTGTCCCACATGAAAGGTGGGCCGTCCGTGGAGGTCCTTTTGGATCTCGCCCTTGGCAACGATGAGGCAATCGCGAAGGACGCTGCTGAAGTCCTGAAGACCCAAGTGTTCCTTTATGATGCAGATACCGATCGCCTGAAAGAAGCCTATGAGGCTGGCAACGAAATCGCCAAGGACATCCTGGAAAGCTACGCGCGGGCCGATTTCTTCACGAAGCTTCCTGACCTGGACGAAGAGATCAAGGTTGTGACCTACATCGCCGCCGAAGGTGATATCTCAACCGACTTGCTTTCGCCGGGCAATCAGGCGCACTCGCGAGCCGACCGTGAACTGCACGGCAAGTGCATGATTTCAGAGAAAGCGCAGAAAGAAATCGAAGCGCTGAAGCTGCAGCATCCGGGCAAGCGCGTGATGCTGATTGCCGAAAAGGGCACCATGGGTGTCGGCTCATCCCGCATGTCCGGTGTCAACAACGTGGCCCTTTGGACCGGCAAACAGGCAAGCCCATATGTGCCGTTTGTCAATTTTGCTCCGATTGTTGCCGGCACCAACGGTATTTCTCCGATTTTCCTGACAACAGTCGGCGTGACCGGCGGCATCGGTGTCGATTTGAAAAACTGGGTCAAGAAACTCGGCCCGGACGGCAATCCGATCCTGAACAACGATGGCAACCCGGTGCTGGAGCAGAAGTATTCTGTCGAAACCGGCACGGTGCTGACCATCAACACGAAGAAGCAAAAACTTTTCAATGAGGCTGGCGATGAAGAGCTGGTCGACATGTCTTCTTCTTTCACGCCGCAAAAGATGGAGTTCATGAAGGCCGGTGGTTCTTACGCCATTGTCTTCGGCAAGAAGCTGCAGACATTGGCTGCGGAAACGCTCGGCATCGAAACACCGCCGGTCTTTGCACCGTCCAAGGAAGTGTCTCATGAAGGCCAGGGCCTGACTGCCGTTGAAAAGATCTTCAACAAGAACGCAGTTGGCTCCACTCCGGGCAAAGTTCTTCATGCCGGCTCAGATGTCCGCGTTCGGGTCAACATTGTCGGCTCGCAGGACACCACGGGTCTGATGACTTCCCAGGAACTGGAAGCCATGGCTGCAACGGTGATTTCTCCGCTCGTCGACGGTGCGTATCAGTCCGGCTGTCACACCGCATCTGTTTGGGATCTGAAGGCACAGGCCAACACGCCGCGCCTGATGTCATTCATGCACAAGTTTGGTCTGATCACCGGCCGCGATCCGAAGAACGTCTACCACCCGATGACGGACGTCATTCACAAGGTGCTGAATGACATCACGGTTGATGACTGGGACATCATCATCGGCGGTGACAGCCACACCCGCATGTCCAAGGGCGTTGCCTTCGGCGCGGACTCCGGAACTGTGGCGCTGGCACTCGCGACCGGTGAGGCGTCCATGCCGATCCCGGAAAGCGTGAAGGTCACGTTCAAGGGTTCCATGAAGGATCACATGGACTTCCGTGACGTCGTGCACGCAACCCAGGCCCAGATGCTGAAGCAGCATGGCGACAACGTCTTCCAGGGCCGCATCATCGAGGTGCATATCGGCACCCTTCTGGCAGACCAGGCGTTCACTTTCACCGACTGGACTGCAGAAATGAAGGCCAAGGCTTCCATCTGTATCTCCAACGATGAAACTCTGATCGGATCTCTTGAGCTTGCCAAGGGCCGCATCCAGACCATGATCGACAAGGGCATGGACAACGATGCCAAGGTTCTGCAGGGCTTGATCGACAAGGCAGACAAGCGCATTGCCGAAATCAAGTCTGGCGAAAAACCGGCGCTGACCCCGGATGCCGATGCGAAGTATTTCGCTGAAGTCGTTGTCGATCTGGATGAGATCGATGAGCCGATGATCGCGGATCCGGACGTCAACAACGCCGATGTCTCCAAGCGGTACACGCACGACACGATCCGTCCTGTGTCCTTCTACCACGGCGAAAAGAAAGTCGACCTCGGCTTCGTCGGGTCCTGCATGGTGCACAAGGGCGACATCAAGATCGTTGCTCAGATGCTCAAGAACCTGGAAAAGTCGCAAGGCAAGGTCGACTTCAAAGCACCGCTTGTTGTGGCTGCTCCGACCTACAACATCATCGATGAGTTGAAGGAAGAGGGCGACTGGGACGTTCTGCAGAAGTACTCCGGCTTTGAGTTCAACGACAACGCGCCGAAGACTGCAGCCCGGACCGAGTACGAGAACATCCTGTATCTGGAGCGTCCTGGCTGTAACCTTTGCATGGGCAACCAGGAAAAGGCCGCCAAGGGCGACACCGTTCTGGCGACATCGACCCGCCTTTTCCAAGGCCGTGTGGTCGCGGATTCTGAGACCAAGAAAGGCGAATCCCTGCTTGCTTCGACACCGGTGGTCGTATTGTCGGCGATCCTTGGCCGGACACCGACCATGGACGAGTACAAGGAAGCGGTTGAAGGCATCAACCTGACCAAGTTCGCTCCGCCGCTGCAGAAGCCGCTGGATTCAAAGTCGGTCCACTTTTAAGCGAGAGAGACACTCAGGCAGCTGGATTGCCGGCTGACAAATCAAATACGAAAAGGGCGGCAGAGATCTCTGCCGCCCCTTTTTTATGCTTTCCAGTCGCCGATGCCATGCCACCACTGATTAATCAGGCCCAGGCTCAAAGCCGGGTAGGGGGTGCCAGGATCGGGGTCCTCGGGGTGCGGGAGCGCGCCATGTGACTGAAGAACTCTGAGGCTCGTTAGGAAATCGCGCATGCGATTTGTAATTTGCCGGATTTCGTCCGGGGTATTCGCAACAGACCCGCTGGTGGGCCGATAAAACTGCTCCCACTGCCGGTAGAGAGCATGGCCGAGTTCAATGACCTCTTGCTCGCCATGCGGTTCGAGGCCAAGGCACATCTTGATGATTTTGGTTGCTGGGCCTTTGCCGTCTGTGAAACCGGGTGTCACCGATGGGTCTCTTTTCTGTTCTTTTTCTTGGGTGTCCGACATCTGTCATGCCTGCAGCGTGTAAAACCTGTTGGACGGCAGAGCCTCTCCCTTTTGAGAACAAAAGGGACATTTTAGAGGCGCTGAGAGATTTGGTTTGGGACGTTTTGGTTACCTGACAACGTTTGAGTCGCCAAGCAGGCCTTTAGGTGGCAAAGCTGCCGTTGGGTGAAGCAATTGCTTTTTTCAATTCAGGACGAGATCATCCAACGGCTTGTTCGGCCAACGTGATGGCTTCCAAAGCCGAGAGAGCGACGAAATCGGCTCCCATGTTCTGGAAGCTGTCTGGATGCGTCAGGACAGCAGCACCGCCAATGACAATCTTGGTTTTGCCAGTCGCTGCTTCCGACCGGCACCGTTGAATGGCTTCCATGCAATCATTGGCCTCTTCGAGACGTCCGACCGACAGACCAAGCATGTCATACGGCCTGGCAGACAAACGCATATACATTGTGTCACCGATTTCCATATCGGCGCCGCCATCGACGATCCATCCAAGGTCGCGGAAGCACATTCTCACCAGGTTCACGCCGAGCGTATGTTTGGTCCCGTGCGACCGCGCCAGCAAGATACGTTTGGCCGATGTTGGTACGGATGGCTGAGGCCCGGCATGGGTCAGATGGTTGACGATGTTGCTCAACCGCGTTGAAGCCACGGCAACCTGCATGAAATCGGCATCATCGGTGCACCAGTAGTTGCCAAGCTCGGTTGCGATCGGGCAAAGCAAGTGAATGGCCAATGTCTGAAGCGGGATATTGGTCTGGACAAGTTCCTCGATCAGATCCCGGTGGTGGCGAGGGTCCGGGTCGATCAGTGATTTCAGGAACGGCACGCGGTAGGAAATCGCAACATCCATGGACGGCATTTGCCGCGCTCGCTCATCCAGTTCGGGATGCAAACGAAGATCGAGACCCGAATCCGGGCTCCCGTTCACAATAAGTTTTTCGGCCTTTGGATGAAGTGCTCCGACCAAACCGGACACTTGCCCACGCACAGTCGTCTCCAGAACGGTGAGGTCCTGCAGGGACAAATTGGCAGCATCGTCTGCCTTCAACGTCTGGCCATTGCCAGCAAGGTCCGACGGGGTCTTGTTTTTTTCCGTCTGTCGCTCGCTGTCGTCTTTATAGGCCAATTCCCCCTCCCGATGTCTCGGCCTAGGCGGTCAAGCTCCTCCAAGCAAAAGATCGTACTATACAACCTTTCCCCCGCCAATTGAGATCACCTATTCGTCTCTGCAATAATAAGTGCCGGTCTTCAACGGTCCTCCGCGTGGTGCGTCCACATGGGGCGATCTTGTATTCGGGTGGTCCCGCCTCCGAGTGTTGCCGGTGACCCGTGACCCATGCGTGACAGGGTCACACGCACGAGATCGGCGATCTGGCGGGCATTCAGCCCGGCTTCATTATACATTTCCCAAGGCGATGCTTGCGAAATGAACGTATCGGGCAGTGTCATCGTGCGTACGCCGCAGCGTCCATCCAATAGGCCTTGGTCTGCAAGGTGATGCAAAACCAGGGCCCCAAAGCCGCCGGTCGCGCCTTCTTCGACTGTCACCAGCAGCTCATGGGTCTCAACAAGGTCCTCAATCAGTTTCGTATCGAGTGGTTTGGCAAAGCGGGCATCGGCGACCGTGACGGAGATGCCGAGTGCGGACAAAAGCGCTCGGGCTTCTAGGCATTGTTCCAACCGTCCGCCGAAAGACAACAGCGCGGCTGTGTGCCCGATGTCGACGATCCGGCCCTTTCCGATCGGCAAAGCAACCGGTTGAATGGGAAGTTGTGCGCCCGTTCCTTCACCCCGCGGGTACCGGAAAGCGATGGGGCCAAGGTCGTGTTCGGTCGCTGTCTTGACCATGTTGACCAGTTCCGCTTCATCAGCGGCGGCCATCACCGTGAAATTCGGCAAATTTGCCAGGAAACCGATATCAAAGGCTCCTGCGTGGGTCGCCCCGTCGGCGCCGACAAGACCTGCACGATCAATGGCAAAACGAACGGGAAGATTTTGCAAGGCGATGTCATGGACGACCTGATCATAGCCGCGCTGCAAGAACGTGGAATAGATCGCGCAGAACGGCCGCATACCGCTGGCGGCAAGCCCTCCGGCAAAGGTCACTGCATGTTGCTCGGCGATCCCGACATCGAAACTGCGATCCGGATACTGTTTTCCAAACAGGTCAATGCCGGTTCCCTCCGCCATGGCGGCAGTGATTGCGATAACCCGGTCATCCTGCCGGGCTTCCTCAATCAAAGCGTTGGCAAAGACCTTGGTGTAACTCGGCGCCTTTGGAACGGACTTTGACTGTTTTCCAGACGGAACGTCGAACTTCGAAACACCATGATATTTATCGCTTGCCGCTTCTGCATGCACATAGCCAGCCCCCTTGCGGGTGATGGCATGCAAGACGACAGGTCCTGTGCCGTCTTCTTTCAACTGGCGCAATGTCTCCAAGAGAGTTGGAACATCATGCCCATCGACGGGACCATGATAGGCAAATCCCATATTCTCAAAGAAGCTGCGTTCCCGCTGGACTGTATCGGACTGAGCGAGGGTGTTGAGATGATCCGATAATGCGCCTGTCGGCGGGGAAATCGACATGTTGTTGTCGTTCAGGATGACGATCATGCGGCTGTTGAGGTGGCCGGCGTTGTTGAACCCTTCATAGGCCATCCCGGCTGTCATTGCGCCGTCGCCGATGACACAGACGACATGGCCGTCCTTGCCCTCAAGATCCCGGGCAACGGCAAATCCAAGCCCGGCTGAGATCGATGTGGACGAGTGGGCAGCGCCGAATGGATCGTACGGACTTTCGCTGCGTTTTGTGAAACCGGAAAGGCCGTCCTTCTTGCGCAAGGTCCGCATTCTATCACGCCGACCGGTCAGGACTTTGTGCGGGTAGCACTGGTGGCTTACGTCCCAGATCAGGGTGTCGTCCGGCGTGTCGAACACGGCGTGGATGGCGACAGTGAGTTCGACGACGCCAAGACCAGATCCCAGATGGCCGCCGGTTTCTGACACGATATCAATAACATCTGTCCGAAGTTCATCAGCAATTTGGGCGAGTTCGCCGTCACTGAGGCGTTTCAGGTCTCCTGGCGTGTGGATGGTATCCAGCAATGGGGTTGCGGATGTCCTGTTGGAGCTCATTGCGTTTCCTCCACCGCATGGTTCCGTCTCTCTGGTGGTGCCAAGCTGTGACCAGCTTCACGTACGACCAGTAGACACTGATGTCGTTAGGGTATTCTCGGGGATCTTGATAGATGTGTAAACTTTTTTTTACACATGACGGCAGGAAATATGTCGTCAAAGTTGACAGTTTGTGCGGGTCACGCCACTTTTCTAGGCTATCATGAGCAAAGCGGCGGTGGGCTTGTTTTCCTGCCAGGTGCCCTTTAATCCAGTGTGACTATTCGCAACTGCTCCGCAGTTCTTCATTGCGGAACCCGCGTTTCTATCTATTGCAGGGTCTAATCCCCCGGAACGGAGCCTTTGATGGCCATCGCAGTTTTTATTGGTGTCGTTTTTCTGGCTGCGGCCAGCGGTGCTGTGTTCAAACCAGGACCGTGGTACGAGGAGCTGCGCAAGCCAAGCTGGACACCGCCAAACTGGGCTTTCCCTGTGGTCTGGACACTTCTTTACATCATGATCGCTTATGCTGGCTGGAGTGTCTGGTCCAAGGTTGGTTGGTCGTTGCCGATCGTATTCTGGGCCTTGCAGATCGTGCTCAATGCGGCTTGGTCCTGGTTGTTCTTCGGATTGCGGCGCATGGATCTGGCGCTTGTTGATGTCGGTCTTCTCTGGCTGGCAATTGCAGGGTTTATTGTTACTGCGTGGCCTGTTTCACCGATCGCAGCGCTGCTTTTCGTGCCTTATCTTGCCTGGGTGACAACTGCCGGATTGCTCAACCGTGCAGTCCAGCAGCTGAACCCGGGAGTCTAAACTCGTAATCGCGTGATCAGGTCCCATATATGGGCGATCAGTGCGAGGCTTAGAAACGACAGCACAAGAAACAGGGCATCGCCGCGCAGGGCAAATCCGAGCGCGGCCATCAGGCAGCTTCCGGCAAGGACATTGGCGAGCAACAACTTGAATCGCTCGCCAGGTGCGTTCGAAAACCTGCAAAGAACTGCGAACTCTATCCAAAGAAACAGAACTGCGCCGAACGGCAGCCATCCGGACTGCAGCCACGTCAAAAGCAGGTTCATTTCTGGCTGGCCGGCAGGCCTGCAAGTTGTGCCAGATCCTTGAAGAACACCCGGATATGACCGAGCGGATCGCGGCGAACCAGGCGCTTGTTGAGATAAGATTCCCAGGTCAGGCGCTGGACGTCCGGGTCGGCGCACATCGTCACAAACCGCTCTCGCAAACCATCACTGCGGTACCAGACCGCCTGCATGATGCCAAGAATGAAAAAGATACGGCCATGTTCCGCCATGAACCGGCGCCGGGCTTGGCGCAAAGCGGATGCTTGGCCGGTCGCAAGGCACTCTGCAACGGCATCGGCACTCAGGTTGCCACACAGCATAGCGTAATAGATGCCTTCGCCAGATGATGGGGCAACGGTGCCTGCGGCATCGCCGGCAAGAAGGACATTCTTCCCGTTGTCCCACCGACGCATTGGTTTAAGGGGCAGCGGAGCCCCTTCACGCCGGATCGTCCGTTGTCCGGTCAATCCTGCACGGTCGCGCAAGTCCGACGTGGCATCCCTGAGGTTATGACCCTTGACTGCGGAGCCGCAGCCGACGGACGTTTGTCCCCCATGCGGGAAGACCCAGCCATAGAAGTCTGGAGAAATCCGGCCATCATAGACAACATCGCAGCGGTCGCGCTGGAAGGCGTCTGGGTCCGGAGCCTCCGGGCTTTCCACGATCTCGTGATAGGCAAAAACGTAAGGCGGCTTCTTCTTCGCGGGGAACATCAACCGCCTGACAGCGGAATTGGCACCATCTGCACCAATTACCATGCGTGCATTGAGGTGTTCCGTTGTTCCAGGATTCTCTGGATCGGTCCCGTCCACTTTCAGGTCCAGGCTTCCGTTCGACGCTGTGTCCATGCCAGCCAGCTTGCCTCTCACAAATCGGGCACCCGCCTGTTCAGCCCGGGCGCGTAGGTATGGATCAAAGGTTTCCCGGTCGACCATGCCGACAAATCCAATATCGCCAATGCGCATTTCCACCGCATTCCCCGACGGGGCAATGACACGCGCCGCATTGGCCCGGGCCACCAGCAAGTCTTCAGAGATCTCAAAGTCTTTCAGGGCGCGGGACGGGATCGCCCCGCCACAGGGTTTGATCTTGTTGTCCGGGTCGACCAGAACAACAGAATGACCGGATCGCGCCAAGCGCTCCGCAGCGATCGCACCACAAGGACCGCCTCCAATGACAGCAACATCAAAATTCGATTTCATTGCAGGCTCCCTGGTGTGAGGTTTTGCGGCTATTCGGCGGGCACTGCCGATGGTTCCCGGTGTACGGGCAAACGAGGTTTGGCAACTTGACCGCCGCCGATCCGCAACGCGATGGCCGCAGACATGAGGAACAAGACGGCTTCCATTGAAAAGACGATTGCAAAGGCGGTGCTGTCCTGGGCCGTTGCCCATCGCCCGAGGGTCAAAGCGATCGTTCCGGCCAATCCTCCAAGGCCGAAGGAGATGGCCTGAGCTGCGCCCCAAACGCCCATCCGCATGCCTTCGTTGGCTTTTTTTCCGGCGCCAGCGAGGATCATCATGGTGCCAATGGCCGCAACGGCGAACGCGCCATTCATGAAACCGAGGACGAAGATGTTGGCCTCAAGCGGCCAGGCCGGAGCAAAAGATGCCGAGACCGCGAGACAGGCGAGCGCCACGCCCGAACCGACACAGCCGGTGACGATGAACATCTTCATCAGGCCGGGCTTGCGTTTTGAAAATAGCCATCCGGCGATCCCGACAAGTGCCATGCCTGCAAAGATACCGCCGTGTTGCGTTCCGGACAGCTTTGTTGTCTCGCCCGGAGACATGCCGAACAACATGCCGGCAAACGGTTCCAGGATCAGGTCTTGTGTGGAATAGGCCAGCATTGACAGGAAGATGAACACGGTCAAAAGGCGCGCTTCCGGATCGCTCCAGACTTCACGGACACTTTCGCGGAAACTGCGCGGTTTCTCGCGGCCCGTCTCGCCCACCATGGTCGGTTTGCGTTCAATTCCGGCAACTGCGATGGCCGAAAGAACCAGAACCACAACACCGGTGAGGGCGGTGACTGTAACAAGTCGGAGATGCGAATAAGGTTCAAGGTTGATGCCGGTGACAATTGAAGTCACCACGATGCCTGCAATCATCAGCATCCAGGTGATCGTGGCTGCAGATGCCCGGCGTTCCGGTGCCGTTTTGGTCGCAATCAACGTGAGTAGGGATGTGCCGCTCGCCCCGATGCCGACCCCGATAAGCGCGTAGGCAAGAGCCGCGGCTGCCAAGCCGGCCGCAAAGTTGATCTCAAAAAGGAACGTTGTTGCCGCGGCCGCTGTCCCACTTACGGCGAGAAGCGCCAAACCGCCCAGGATCCACTGGGTTCGCGAGTTTCCGATATCCGACCGGTGCCCCCACAAGGGTCTGGAGATCTGCACGCCGTAGTGGAGCCCGACGAGCAAGCCAGGAATGACGGCTGCCAGGGCGAGCTCGACAATCATGACCCTATTCAGTGTAGAGTTGGTGAGAACCACGATGGCGCCCAGTGATGCCTGTACCAGCCCAAGACGCAAAATCGAGACCCAGCTCAGCCCTTTGACAGTTGTGGAGTTTTGCTGATTGGCGTCTCCCCGACCAAACATGGGGATCTCCCTTTTAAAAAAGCCTATGAGATGGCGGGCACCAGAGTGCGCAGGCCAAATGCTGTGATCATCATTCCTGTGACGTAGAGCCCGACACCGATGGCCGAGTACCAGACCGCAAATCGCACGGGATTGCGGGCAAAGCGAACCATGCACACCATCTGCAGCAGCAGAACAATAAGGATCGCCAGGGCACAGACCGGCAGTCCGAGCATCCAGAGTGTCAGGACAACGCCCGCCTGAGCCACGGTCATGACGGCACAGGCGATGAGGGCTGCGGATCGTTCCCCATGCAGAACGGGAAGGGTCCGGATGCCCATTTCTTTGTCGCCTGCAATCGCCTTGAAATCGTTCAGCGTCAGAATGCCATGAGCACCAAGGCCGTAGAGCAAGGCCACGATCCAGATTGGTGTTTCCGGCACAAGGCCGGTCATGGCGGTCGCTGCTGTCAGCCAAGGCAGGGTTTCGTAACTGAAGCCGACAACGCCATTGCCCAGCCAGCCGTTTTGCTTGAAGCGGAACGGCGGCGCACTGTAGGCCCAGGCAAAGGCAAGACCGAGAAGCGCTGCTGCAAAGATGAAGGAACCCATCAGCCCGGCAACAACAAGCGAGAGCGCCGACATGATGATAGAGATATAAAGACCCCAGTGTCCCGGCATCCGGCCGGACGGGATCACCCGGTCCGGTTCGTTGATCGCATCAACATGTCTGTCGAACCAGTCGTTCACCGCCTGGCTGGTGCCGCACAAAAGCGGACCGGCCAAGAGGACACCGAGCACGATGAACCCCAACCGCCCATCCATCCCGTGACCTGTGGAGATCGCACCGCACGCATAGGCCCACATCGGCGGAAACCAGGTGATCGGCTTGAGCAAAGCGACGATCGCGCCGGGCATGGGCCAGTTGGCCTGTGGTGTTTGGCGGGTGAGTTCCATGCCAAACATGCTAGGCGTCGCCCCAAAAAGTGTCAATTAAAATTGACACATTGCACGGCTATAAAATGTTACTGTAAATGAGAGTTGACGGTTACTGCGAAAGCTTTAACTGCCGGGACGGTAGTTTTCGAGCCCGTGCCGGCGCAGTTTGATGTAGAGGCTTTGACGTGAGAGGCCCAGGATCTCGGCCGCGCTGGCGCGGTTGTTGTTGGTCTGGTCAAGGGCGGCTTCAATGCAGATCCGCTCAACAACGTCCAGCGACTCGCGGATCAGCTCCTTCAAGGGCACTTTACCAACGAGGCTCGCAAATCCCTCGGCCTGATCTGGTGTCGCGGGTGGCGGCAAGGTCATTTTACCGGCGCTGGCCGCCTGAGGAATAACCAGCAGCTGTGTGGTGTCGGTCTCTTTGTTGTAATGGGCGGAGAGACTGACATCCTGACCCTCGCCGAGCGTATCGGTCAGAACAGAAGAGAACCCGCTGAGGGTCTTTTCGTCCCGGACGCGGGTGAAGAGAACACTCAATTCGACGGTGGATTTCCCGAGCCAGTTTGACACATTTCGTCCGACCACTTGGTTGAGGGTCGGTGCATGAACACGGTCCAGAAATAGGGTATTCGCCGACAAAACCGTGCCTTCACCATCAATCGTCAACGCGGCTTCGGGCAGCAGTTCCAGATCAACGCGGGCGCCATTGAGATGATCGCTGGAGCGTTTTGCATCACCCCTGTCCGGTTCCTGGGAGTTTTCCAGGGTAATAACCAAGTTTGTGGTGCCGTGTTCCCGGTAGGCGCGCAGTTTTGCGTCGAACGTACTTCCTGCGCTGCTGTGAAGGTTGGCAAGCTGGACTGGTTCACCGCTATGGCGGGCTTCGCCAATCGCATCTGCAAGACGTTCCCGGTCCTCTTTCTTAAAGAGGTCCCGCATCGCCTTTCCTGTTAGATTGCCGGAAGCGCCGGTCAAGAGAGATACAGCTGCCGTATTCGCTTCCAGAATTGTTCTTTTTTCACCGTCCAGTACGACATGGGCTGTTTCGGACATCTTGAAGACGGTCCGGTACCGCGCTTCGGCCTGCCGGAGTTCGCGGTAGTCGGCCTCCATTGCGATCTGCGCTTCCACCAATCGCTGCTGGTCCAGCATCTGCTGCCGCATTTCGTGTCCGACAACAATGGTGAAGGGAAAGTCGTCAGTCCTGCTGGCCGTGTAGGCGACGGGAAGATCGGGAAGGCCGCTCGCGCTGTGGTTGACCTGATAGCCACGGGCCGGCCGTTTTTTCGCCGGAGCAAGAAGAGCGTCAATTTTCGGAACGGATTCCACGGTCACGCAGTCGCGCAAGGGCTTGCCGACAAGGGCCGACAAACCATACGCATCCAGATCGGAGTTGCGGTAATGGAGGCGGTTTACGACACCTTTGTCGTCGACCAATGCGACGATATCGGCGCCCAATCCGATCAAGGCTGTTAAGGCGTCTGCGCCCAGCAAATCAAGCAAATCAGTCCCAACCCCGATATCTTGCAGCGCGCCATGTGTCGAGGGAGAGGTCATTGGGAATGCCGATCGATGCTGCTTTTTCTTCTTTTTGCATCGCGGCCTTCCTGCGCGGCAAAGTGATTGATTTTTTCCAAATTGTAGAAACTCTCAGCGATTTTTACCGCTGAAAGCGCGCTATCGCAAATACAATCGACGCCCATTTCCACAAGGGGGTCGATAAAGTCAAGGGTAGCTGCACCGCCTGCAATTATGGGTAGTGTTTTGTGGCTGGAATACAATTTGATGTCGTTAATCAGCTGGATTGCGTTGCTTTTAAGGTAAGTGGTGCTCCACGCAATGCAGACAACATCAGCTTGAGTCACCACTTTGGCGAACTCAAATTCACTTAGTGATTCGTGCGGAACAACCTGTTGTTGCCATCCAAGTGCCTGAAAAAGGGCGCCAGTGAGGTAGGACATCAGGCTGTGTTGTTCATCAACGGGCAGAAAGATGACGGCGAACGGGGCCTTCGATCCAGAACGGTCCCGCGCAGCTTCAGTCGTGAGAGCTTGAGCAATGGCTTGCAGCCGGGCTGATGCGATCGTGACATCGATGAAGCTGGCCGCATCGCAGCTCCAGTTCTTGCCAAGTTCGCGCGCAACCGCTTCTAAAAGCATGACTTTCATTGCGGTGGGCGGAAGTGCTGCCGGGTTGCCATTTGATCTGAACCTGGAGCGGACCTCCTCGTCCAGAAAGGCAAGATGATCCTGTAAGCGGGCATCTGGTGCCAGGATACGTTCGTACATTTCTGCGATAACAGATTTGTAGCGGATGTCGGTTTCAAGACCTGCATCCAGCAGGCCAGATAATTGCTCTGCGGCCATTGCTGCTACTGGTCCTTGGATGAGGTTGCGGAGCGTCGCTTGTTCGCCGCTGTTAAGCCGGGATTTCTTTACCATATTTGCCTGATCAGAAACAAAAATATTGCCGTCGGCAGGCTCTGTCCGGCGGGCGTCCGCGGTTTCAACGGGCAATTCTGTTGTGCCGTTCATCCTCACTTCGCGGTCGGCCTCCCTGGCCTTACGGAAAGGGGTCATGCTCCGGCGTGCGCAATTGTTGCTTTTATTTGCACCTTGAGCCCGCTTAGCATGACTCTCACGTGACGTGATGTAAACAAAAATATACGTCAATCAAAGTTGACACTTTTGCAGTTGCGGCGTTACCCTCACTCATCTGCTGAACCCAATGTCGGGTTCGGGGGGAGGGTTGAATGTCCGTGAGTGGAAACAGGAATTCGATAAAACCCGGTTTTCTTTACACCGAGGAAGAAAGACGCCGCCGTGATGAAACCGTTTGGACACTGGTCCAAGGCGTTCTGGCACCCGTTCAGTTTGTCGTCTTTCTGATCAGCCTTGCTCTTATCGTTGTTTTTTTGATCTCAGGCGAGATGCAGGGCGCTGCCGAGCTCTCCGTCGTGATCAAGACGCTTACGCTCTACGCGATCATGATCACTGGATCGATCTGGGAGAAAGAGGTGTTCGGGTGTTACTTGTTCGCCCGACCGTTCTTCTGGGAAGACGTCTTTTCCATGTTGGTTCTGGCCTTGCACACGGCCTATCTCGCAGCTCTTTTCACCGAGGCTCTGACTGCCAATCAGCTGATGGCTTTGGCCTTGGCAGCCTATGCAACATATGTGGTCAATGCCGGACAATTCGTCTGGAAACTGCGGCTCGCCCGGCTGGATCAGACGGCCCGCAAGACTGGTCTTGAAAGTGGCGTCAGGTCCGCCGGCGTTAGCGATTTGCAGATCGCAGGAGGTTCTCAATGAACCAGACGTTTTCTGCAGGATGCGGGACAGGGCCGACAATCCGGGAGCGGGGCCAGCATGAAGTCTTTTGCGGCCTGACCTCCATCATCTGGCTGCACCGGAAAGTCCAGGATGCCTTTTTTCTGATCGTTGGATCCCGCACTTGTGCGCATCTGATGCAATCGGCGGCTGGGGTCATGATCTTCTCAGAGCCGCGCTTTGCGACCGCGATCATGGAAGAGCGGGATCTTGCCGGCATGGCGGACATGCATGACGAGCTCGATGGCGTGGTCGACAAGCTGCTCGCGCGCCGGCCGGACATCAAAATGCTGGTCCTGGTCGGGTCTTGCCCGTCTGAGGTCATCAAGTTCGATTTGTCCAAGGCTGCTGAGCGGTTGAACCGGGTTCACGCGCCCAAACGCCGCGTGCTCTGTTATTCGGGCAGTGGCATCGAGACGACTTTCACCCAGGGCGAGGACAATTTCCTCACAGCTCTTGTAAACGAAGCGCCAGCCTCAGGTCCGCAAAACGAAACCAAACTGATTGTCGCCGGATGTCTTCCCGATGTTGTTGAGGATCAGTTCACGCGCCTGTTTGAAGAGCTTGGCATTGAGGGTGTTCAGTTTCTGCCCGGCCGTTCAAGCGCTGCGATGCCGTCAATCGGCCCGGGAACCCGGTTCATTCTGGCTCAGCCCTATCTGGGGGCGACAGCCGCAGCTCTGGAATCGGGCGGCGCTGAACGCATTAATTCCATCTTCCCGCTTGGTGAAGAGGGGACAACGGCCTGGTTAAAGGCGATCGCCGACACTTTTGGTGTGCCGGAGGACCGGTTCGAAGCGGCAACAGCCGCGCCGCGTAAACGCGCCAAAGCCGCGCTCCAATCCTATTTGCCTTGGCTTGAAGGACGCAGGATGTTCTTCTTCCCAGATTCTCAGCTCGAGCCTTCGCTGGCGCGTTTCCTCCACAGCGAAACGGGAGCGGAGATCATCGAGGTCGGAAGCCCCTATCTTCACCGGGAACATGCAGCAGGCGAACTGGCTTTGCTCCCGCCGGGCACCGCGATCTCGGAAGGTCAGGATGTTGATCTTCAGATTGATCGCGCCCGGAAGGCGGATCCCGATCTGATTGTCTGCGGAATGGGTCTTGCCAATCCATTTGAAGCGGAAGGCCGTCTGACCAAGTGGTCGATCGAATTCGCCTTCACACCGATCCAGGGCTACGAGCAGGCAGGCGATCTTGCAGAACTCTTCGTGCGCCCGCTGCGGCGCCAGTCCGTTTTGAAATCCGGTCTCGGATTTGAGGAGGGCGCGCCATGCAGCTGAGCATGTGGACCTACGAAGGACCGCCTCATGTGGGCGCCATGCGGATCGCCGCCTCTATGAAGGATGTGCATTACGTTCTGCATGCGCCTCAGGGCGATACCTATGCCGATCTCTTGTTCACGATGATTGAGCGGCGGGACAGCCGGCCCCCGGTCACCTACACAACGTTTCAGGCGCGCGATCTCGGTGCGTCAACGGCCGATATTTTCAAGACGGCCTGCCACGATGCGGTCGACCGGTTCAAGCCACGAGCCTTGCTGGTTGGGGCATCGTGTACCGCGGAACTCCTTCAGGACGATCCAGGCGGCCTTGCCAAGACACTTGATCTCGATATCCCGGTCGTGCCGCTTGAACTGCCGTCTTACCAGAAGAAAGAAACCTGGGGCGCGGCGGAGACCTTCTACCAGCTGGTTCGGGCGTGCGCGTCCAATCGGCAGCGGCCTGAGACCATTCCAGCCAACACCTGCAACATTTTGGGTCCGACATCCCTGGGGTTCCGGAACCGGGACGATGTCCGCGAGATCAAAGCGTTGCTGGAAGAAAACGGTCTGAATGTTAGTGTGGTCGCTCCGCTTGGCGCAAGTCCGGAGGATCTGGCCAGGTTGCCGGAGGCTGCCTTCAACATCGTGCTTTACCCGGAAATCGCCGATACCGCAGCCCGCTGGCTGAAAAAAACCTACGGTATGCCGTACATGTCTACGGCGCCGATCGGCGTGTCCGAAACTCGCAGGTTTGTTACCGAGGCCCGGGCCTTGGCCGGTCTTGAGCCGGTCCCGTCACCGTCAGAAAACAAGGATCGTCTCACCTGGTACTCCCGGTCTATCGACAGCACTTATCTGACCGGCAAACGGGTGTTCATCTTTGGCGATGCGACGCATGCTATTGCCGCAGCCCGGATTGCCGCGAACGAACTTGGCTTCGAGGTTTGCGGTCTTGGGACTTACATGCGCGAGTTTGCGCGCGATGTGCGGGCTGCAGCCAAGGAGTACGGCGTTGAGCCGCTAATCGCCGATGATCATTTGGTCGTTGAAGATGCCATCATAGAAGCACGCCCGGAACTGGTGCTCGGCACCCAGATGGAACGCCACATCGCCAAGCGGCTGCGGGTTCCCTGTGCTGTCATTTCATCGCCCGTCCATGTCCAGGATTTCCCGGCGCGGTATTCGCCGCAGATGGGCTTTGAGGGTGCCAATGTCATCTTCGACAGCTGGGTTCATCCGCTGATGATGGGGCTGGAAGAGCATTTGCTGTCCATGTTCCGCGACGACTTTGAATTCAATGACGGGGCGACTGCCTCGCATCTGCATGCCCACAGTCCGGCGGCAGCCTCAAACCAGCAGACAGCACCGGCAGGTACTTCAGCGGAAGAGCAGATCACCTTGCCAGCGAGCGCAACGCTCTGGACTGACGAAGCTGAGAAGGAACTTAAGAAAGTCCCGTTTTTTGTGCGCGGCAAGGCGCGGCGCAACACCGAGAGCTTTGCCGCTGACAATGGCATTCACCCGATAACCGTGGAGACGTTATACGATGCGAAAGCGCACTTCGCCCGATAACGACCTCCCGATCCGGGTGGTCTTTGTTACGCTCGACAATCATGTCGCAGCAGCCGTCGATGATGCGCGCAGGGCTTTGCAAACGGAGATGCCGGGTCTGACCTTCACGGTGCATGCGGCAACCGATTGGGCGGACAATCCGGACAAGCTGGCCCGCTGCCGTGACGCCATCCGGGCAGGCGACATCATTGTTGTGTCGATGATCTTCGTCGAAGAACACGTCAAAGCCATCGCGGACGTTCTGGAAGAACGGCACCTTGAGTGTGACGCCATGGTCTGCTGCATGTCTGCCGGTACGATAATGAAGTATACGGCCATGGGCCGCTTCCGCATGAACGGCGAACAAAAAGGGCCGCTGGCGCTTTTGAAGAAACTGCGCGGCAGCAGCTCCAACAGTGGCAAGGAGAGCGGCAAAACGGCCGGTGAGCGCCAGATGGCGATGCTCCGCCGGTTGCCCAGGCTTTTGAAATACATCCCCGGCACCGCCCAGGATGTCCGCAACTATTTCCTGACCCTGCAGTACCGGATCGCAGCGTCGGACGAAAACATCGCGAACATGGTTCGCCTGCTGGTCGGCAAATATGCCGCCGGCGAACGGAAATCGTTGCGCTCGGCGGTAGCGGCGAAACCACCGAGTGACTACCCGGATATGGGGCTCTACCACCCGCGCACCGAGCCGCGGATTACGACCCAAAAGAGCGATCTTGCAACTGTCAAAGGGGCGAACGGCACGGTCGGGCTCCTGCTTCTGCGGACGTACATTCTGTCCGGTGACACCAGTCATTATGACGGGGCCATCTCGGCGCTGGAGGCGCGCGGGCTGAATGTCGTTCCGGTGTTCTGTTCCGGCCTCGATATGCGGTCTGCGATCGAAACCTACATGACGGATGCCAATGGCATGCCAACGGTCGACGCGCTGTGTTCGTTGACCGGCTTCTCGCTTGTCGGTGGTCCGGCCTACAGCGATGCAGCTGCGGCCGCGGAAACCCTTCAAAAGCTTGACGTTCCTTATCTGTCTGCCTGCGTGACCGAATTCCAGAGCCGCGAGGGATGGCAGGCTTCAACGCAAGGGCTCACGCCGATTGAAACCACCTTGATGGTTGCGATCCCCGAGCTGGATGGTGCCGTCGGCTCCATGGTGATCGGTGGCCGCAGCGGGTCGGACGCCAATGGCAAGAGCTGCATTTGCGCCCGCCAGCTTGGAACATGCCCGTCTGGCCGGTCTTGCATGCGGCCGGATGATGAACGTGTCGGTCTGCTTGCCGACCGGATCGCGGCAATGACCAAGTTGCGCCAGACTCCACGGTCAGACCGCAAGATCGCAGCCACCTTGTTCAATTACCCGCCCAACGGCGGCAACATCGGAACCGCGGCCTTCCTGTCCGTTTTTGAAAGCCTTCTGGAGACGATGAAGCGCTTGAAAGCGGAAGGCTATGACATCGACGTGCCTGCCGATGTTGAGACGCTTCAGAACATGATTCTCAAGGGCAACTCGGACCGCCATGGCACCGAGGCGAACGTCCATGTGACTGTTTCTGCAGATGATCATGTCCGCCAGGAAAAGTTCCTGAGCGAGATCGAAGATCAGTGGGGACCGGCACCAGGGCGTATTTTGAGCAACGGCCGTGGGATCCACATTCTCGGCCGTCAGTTCGGCAATTTGCTCATCGCTCTTCAGCCGTCTTTTGGCTATGAGGGCGACCCCATGCGGCTTCTGTTCGAAGGCGGATTTGCCCCGAACCATGCCTTTGCCGCGTATTACACCTATCTCCGCGAAACGTTTGCAGCCGATGCTGTTCTGCATTTTGGAACGCATGGCGCGCTGGAATTCATGCCGGGCAAACATACCGGGCTGTCCGGCACCTGCTGGCCTGACCGGTTACTAGGCGCTTTGCCGAACTTCTATTTCTACGCGGCCAACAATCCGTCCGAAGGTTCGATCGCCAAACGCCGGTCTGCCGCAACGCTTGTGTCCTACCTGACCCCATCCATCACGGAAGCTGGTCTCTACAAGGGCCTGAATAGCCTGAAAGCCAGCCTTGACCAGTATCGCTCCATGGCGCCTGAGGCGAGAAGCGAGCGCGAACGTCTTCTGGACGTGATCCGCGTTCAAGCCGAAGAACTCGACCTCACGGGCAAAACGGCGGAGTTGTCTGAAGACCAATTTATCCAGCATCTTGTCGCGGCCATCACCGAAACCGAATACGCGCTGATCCCCCACGGCCTGCACATTGCGGGACGCGGTATGGATACGTCCGAGCGCTCAGAAATGCTCGCGAAGATGGCTCTGAGTGTCGAGACAGACACAGGCTTTGTCGCCGACCCGGAGCTATGCCAGGTCATTGCCAAAAGAGATCGCGATGCCATCGCTGCGGCAACGGACACCCTCGACGAAGAGGCAAAGTCTGTTGTTCAAAAACTCGTCCAGATCGATCAGGACTTATCAGACAATCGGGAACTTGACGGCCTGGTACAGGCACTGGATGCGCGCTTCGTACCGCCAGCCCCATCCGGCGATTTGTTGCGCACACCGGATCTCCTGCCAACTGGCCGGAACATTCACGGCTTTGATCCGTTTGGTATCCCAAGCAAGTTCGCGCTTGAAGATGGCGCCCGCCAGGCAGCCCTCATTCTGGAACGGTATTTGGAGACCGATGGCAAACTGCCAGAGACCGTTGCGATCGTTTTGTGGGGCACAGACAATCTGAAAACCGGTGGTGCACCGCTGGCGCAGGCCATGGCGCTCATGGGCGCACGGCCGCGGCTGGACTTCTACAACCGGGTCTGCGGAGCAGAGTTGATCCCGCTTGAAGAACTGAACCGGCCACGCATCGATGCCGTGATGACCCTGTCCGGCATTTTCCGCGATCTCTTGCCGATCCAGGCGAGCATGCTGGCTGAAGCAAGTTATCTGGCGGCCACTGCCGAAGAGCCTGTTGAGCAGAATTTCATACGCAAACATGCACTTGCCTATTGCGAGGCCAATGGCTGCGATCTTGAAGAGGCGGCCTATCGCGTCTTTTCCAATGCGGATGGCACCTACGGGTCGAACGTCAACATGTTGATTGCCTCATCGGCCTGGACCGATGACGAGGAAATCGCAGAGACCTACACGAACCGGAAGAGCTTTGCGATCAGCCGCAAGGGCAAGACCAGCCGGCAGACCGAACTTCTCGATTCTGTTCTGGCAGACGTCGACATGGCCTATCAAAACCTGGAATCGGTCGAAATCGGCGTCACCACGATCGAGCATTATTTCGACACGCTTGGCGGGCTTTCAAAAGCCGTCTCAAAAGCCAAGGGCGGCGCAGAGCTCCCCGTTTACATTTCCGATCAAACCCAAGGTGAAGGCAAGGTTCGCTCCATCGACGAGCAGGTCGCGTTGGAAACCCGGACCCGGACCCTCAATCCGAAATGGTACGAGGGCATGCTCCAGCATGGCTATGAAGGTGTGCGGCACATCGAAGCCAATGTCACAAACACCTTCGGCTGGTCGGCAACAACCGGCGGCGTTGAGCCCTGGGTCTATCAGAAAATCACGGAAACCTACGTGCTCGACGAGGCGATGCGCCGGCGGCTCGCCGATCTCAATCCGGCCTCCGCGGCACGGGTCGCGGCAAGGCTCATGGAAGCGCACGAACGCAACTACTGGCAACCGGACGAAGAAACGCTCGAGGCTCTGCGCCGGGCGGGTGAAGAACTGGAAGACCGGCTGGAAGGCCTGGCAACGGAGGCAGCCGAATGAACATCTACACCCATCCGAAGACAGCCGCACAAGAGGCAAAAACCGCTCAGAAACTCCGGGAGCGCGCGGATGGCGACGGCAGCGTCCAGGTTCATCTTGATCCGACGATGGAAATCGACGGCGCCAAGGTTTTTGCGATTTACGGCAAGGGCGGCATTGGCAAGTCGACCACCTCGTCCAACCTGTCCGTTGCTTTCTCCAAGATCGGCAAGCGGGTTTTGCAGATCGGCTGCGATCCGAAACACGACAGCACCTTTACGCTGACAAAAAGCCTGATCCCGACCGTGATCGACATCCTGGAGCAGGTTGATTTTCACACCGAGGAACTGCGTCCGGAAGACTACATGGTCGAGGGCTTCAACGGCGTGCAGTGCATCGAGGCCGGCGGACCACCAGCTGGAACCGGTTGCGGCGGGTATGTGGTCGGTCAGACTGTCAAGCTCTTGAAGGAACATCACCTTTTGGATGACACGGATGTGGTGATCTTTGATGTCCTTGGAGACGTCGTTTGCGGTGGTTTTGCCTCTCCACTTCAACATGCCGAAAGGGCGGTTGTTGTCGCGGCCAACGACTTCGATTCTATCTTCGCGATGAACCGGATCGTCGCCGCAATCAAGGCAAAGGCGAAAAACTATGAGGTGCGCCTCGGCGGTGTCATCGCCAACCGGTCCCGCGAAACAGACCAGATCGACCGTTACAATGACAGTGTTGGCCTGAAGCGCCTCGCCCACGTGCCGGACTCCGATCATGTTCGCTTGAGCCGCCTCAAAAAAAGCACGCTCTTTGAAATGGGCGACAGTCCTGAAATCGCAGCCATCCAGAAAGAGTACCTCCAGCTCGCCGAGCAACTTTGGGCGGGAACAGAGGCACTTCAGGCTGAACCCATGAAAGACCGGGAAATCTTTGAATTTCTCGGCTTTGAATAAGAAGGTTTGAACCGGATATGACACGGGCCAGCTACACACAGCGGATCGGCGAGATCGAACATTACTTCGATCGCACGGCGCTTGATGCCTGGAAAAAGCTGACCGGCGATCAGCCGGTAAGCGGGATCCGGGCAACCGTGCGCCAGGGCCGTGAAGACATGCGGTCAACCCTGGCAAGCTGGCTTCCACAGGATCTCACCGGTTGGCGCATTCTCGACGCCGGCTGCGGTTCTGGCGTGTTGTCTATGGAACTGGTCGCACGTGGGGCGGACGTCGTTGGCATCGATTTGTCGGCGCAGATGGTTTCCTTTGCCCGCCAGCGTGCCGCCGAGCAAATGAGCCGCCTCAACGGTCACCCGCATGGAACTGTAACGTTCAAGAGCGGGGATATGCTGGATCCGCATTTGGGACAGTTCGATGCGGTCGTTGCGATGGACGTCCTCATTCATTACGCCCCCGAGGACGCCAAAAAGGTTCTGGAACAATTTGCCGAGCGCACCAGCAAAAGCCTTTTGTTCACGCTTGCTCCGAGCTCGCACCTCCTGAAAGCCATGCTGATGATCGGCAAGGCATTCCCGCGGGCGGATAGAGCCCCGGCCATCTATCCGGTCAACCCGGAGCGTTTGGTGGATCAACTCGTGCATCAACCGCATATGGCCGGTTGGACGAGCGGTAGAACGCACCGGATTTCAGTCGGCTTTTACACCTCCCAGGCCATGGAGGTGATCCGGCCATGATGTTCAAGTCCGCATCAGACAGGATGATCGGGTTCTGGCAGACCGCCGGGGTCCACTTCATGCCGTTTGCGGACGCGGCAACAAAAGACGTGCCGCTATCACGTCTTCTTCGCCTCGCGCTGTTCCAGGTGTCTGCGGGCTGTGTGCTTGTTCTCTTAACCGGAACGCTCAACCGGGTTCTGATCGTCGAGCTCGGAGTATCCGTTGCATTGGTGTCTGCTGTGGTGGCAATCCCGGTTCTGGCAGCGCCGTTGAGGCTTTTCTTCGGTTATCGTTCAGATACCTACAAGTCGGTGCTCGGCTGGCGGCGTGTTCCCTATCTCTGGTTCGGAACGATCTTGCAGTTCGGCGGGCTGGCCTTCATGCCCTTCGCGCTCTTGCTGCTTCAATCGCAGAGCGTTGGACCGGCGTGGGCCGGAACAGTGCTCGCAGGTCTTGCCTTTCTGTTTGCCGGCTTCGGCCTGCACATGTCGCAAACGGCGGGTCTTGCGCTCGCAACCGATCTGGTTCCCCAAGACAAGCGGCCCCGTGTTGTCGCGCTGCTCTATGTGATGCTGCTGGCGGGAATGATCGCAGCATCGATCTTTTACAGCATCTTCCTGGCCGATTTTACGCCGAAGCGGCTCATCCAGGTGATCCAGAGCACAGCACTTTTAACCTTGGCGCTCAACGTGATTTCCGCCTGGAAGCAGGAAGCCCGCAACCCGGCCCGAACGTCCCATGACAGGAAAATTGCCGGGTTCTTTGAGGCTTTGGCCGACTATCGGCGAGAGCCGGGCACCGTTCGCCTGTTGGTTGCTGTCGCGATCGGGTCTGCCGCGTTTTCCATGCAGGACATCCTGCTGGAGCCTTATGGTGGCGAAATCCTTGGCATGACGGTCGGGCAAACCACGCTGCTGACGGCGCTTTGGGCCGCAGGCACGATGGCAGGTTTTGCTTGGGCAGCACACAGCCTTAATCGCGGCGCCCACATGTACAGGGTCGCCGCCCGCGGCCTCTTGATTGGTATTGCAGCCTTCTCCGCGGTCGTTTTTGCATCGCCGCTCGAGACCGACATGCTGTTCTACGCCGGCGCGGCCGGTGTCGGGCTCGGCGGTGGTCTCTTTGCAGTCTGCACAATGCTGGCGGCCATGAGCATTTCGAAACGCGCTGACAGCGGCATTCTGGTTGGCGCCTGGGGAGCGGTCCAGGCGACCGCCATCGGCGTCAGTCTGTTGCTCGGCGGTCTGATCAAGAACGGCGTCAACATCCTTGCGTTGGATGGGCTGCTCGGAACTGCAATGAACAACGAGGCCGCCGGGTATCTGGCTGTCTATCACATTGAAATCGCGCTTCTTTTCATCTGTCTCGCCGTTCTTGGTCCCTTGGCAGGGCACCAATACCGGCAAGAGCGCGGAGACGACATGCGCTTTGGCCTTGCCGAAATACCCGGGTGATCCCGGATCGGCACCAGTTTTAGGAGGAATGACCATGACCGGTTCTATCGTCGGCAGCATAGATGTCGCCCAGGTGGTGCTCTATGTCTTTTGGGTCTTTTTCGCCGGGTTGATCTGGTACATCCGTCAGGAAGACCGGCGCGAAGGCTATCCGCTCGAAGATGATGTCACAGGCAGGTTCAACAAGGACCCTTGGCTGTTTGTTCCGGACAAGAAGACATTCGTCCTGCCACACGGTCATGGGACCGTTCAGGTTCCCGATCTAAAGCGCGACGACCGCCCCTTGAATGCCAAGCGGGTTTCTCCTGCACCTGGATATCCGATGGAGCCGGAAGGCAACCCTCTTCTCGCGGGCGTTGGGCCGGGCTCATGGGCCGAGCGCGCTGATACGCCGGATCTGACCGCTCATGGGGATGCCCGGATTGTCCCGATGCGCGAGGCGGAAGGATTTTCGATCGCCGACGGTGAGCTTGATCCTATTGGCCTTTCGGTTGTGGGCTGTGACAGCAGTTCTGCAGGAACCGTCAAGGACGTCTGGGTCGATCGGGCAGAATTTCTGATCCGCTACTACGAAGTTGAGATTGAGGGCGCTGAGAAAACGGTGCTTCTGCCGAACAACTTCGTCGTTATCAAGCGGGGACGCGGAAACAAGCCTTATCTTTATGTCCACGCAATCACATCCGAGCAATTTGCTGATGTCCCGGCGCATGCGAAACCGGGCACGGTCACCTTGCTGGAAGAGGACAAGATTGCGGCCTACTTCGGCGCCGGTCTCCTCTATGCCTCGAAAGATCGTCGGGAGGCCTTGCTGTGAAACAGTTTGTCGCTCGGGAACATGAGATGGAACCGGTTCCCGGATTGCCTGAATATTTACCGGACGGCGAAAAAATGCTGTGGCAGGGGCGGCCTTCACCCCGCCTTCTTGCCCGCCATCTCCTCAAGAACCGCTGGATTACCGGCTACTTTTTGATCCTGGCAGCATGGGCAGTGATTGGCGGTCTTTATGATGGCCGGCCATTGGCTGGCATCGTCTTCTCGGTCGCCGTATTGACCGCCTTGGCCGCGATCTTGATCGGCATGCTGGAGTTGTTTGCCTGGGCTGTCCACAAGACGACGCTTTATACCATCACAACTCAGCGTATTGTCATCCGCTTTGGTGTCGCGTTTTCCATGACGCTCAATCTGCCGTTCAAACAGCTGGCAGCAATCTCTATGGCCGAACTTCCAGGTGGTGCCGGGCATGTGGCCATACAGGTCCTGCCGGGACACCAGATTTCCTGGTTGGTGCAATGGCCGCATGTTCGTGGGTGGCGGTTTGCCAACGTCGAGCCGAGCCTGATCTGCCTGGCCGATGCCAAGAAAGTGGCCGATATCCTTGCCCTTGCGATCAGCCAGAATGCGGCTGTGACTTCTGGTCACGCGCGTCTGGCTCACAATGACACGTCACCGCAGGGTGCAGTACCTGCATCCGTAGAAGCTGCGGAGTAGGAGCCAGCGATGCCTTCGGTTTCCCATCTCGGATATTTCTCGGACCGCAAAGGCCGGCGCGGCAAACAGTTTCCGCGCAGGATCCTGATCGGGACGGCATTGCTTCTTACTTTTGCCGTCGCGGCGGTCGTTTTTGGCCAGACAACCGGCATTGGCGTGATCAAGCATCAAACCGGTGCACCGGTTGCGATCCGGGACATTCTCATCACACGGGATGCGGCGGATATCGTAACTGTCACGGACGCGCGAAGCGGCGTTGTGATTTCAGCCTTTGAGAAGGACACCGGAGGCTTCGTTCGCGGCTCGCTGCGCGCTTTCGAACGCATGCGGATGGTGGCAAAAGTTCCGGCCGCAGCACCTTACAGGCTCATTCAATGGCAGACCGGAGCGGTCAGCCTGTCTGACACGGCGCTCGGTGAACGCATCTATTTGGAAGCCTTTGGAAAAGATAATGCAGCGGCCTTTGCAGCCCTGCTTGAAACCCGGGAAGGAGCGCGCCAATGAACGCGATTTTCAATCTCATGAGCCGGAAGGAAACCGTCAACTGCACGGTGGAGATCAACAACACCTTTGATCAACTCGGTGCCCATCTGCGCTTTGACAATGGCGTGGTGGTGCATCCGGGCGATGAAGTCTTCGTCCATGGTGCTCCCGTGTCGATCCCTTACGGGGAAAGTCAGAGGTTTCGGCGCGAGGCGACCATCCGCCGGGCCGGGCCGCTGGAACGCGCCTGGACCCGCGCCACTGGCGATTTCGAAATGATGGAACTGTGTGAATTCAGCTTCACGGAAAGGGCTTTGTCATGAACAAGACCGTATCGCCAGCCGATTTGGCCTCCAATGAACCGACCCTTGAAAAGCGCCGGGCAGCCGTCAACGATACGACCAAGAGTGCCTTGGTCTCCACGATGTTGACACCGCGGTTCTACACCACCGACTTCGACGAAATGGACAAGATCAATGTCGAGTCCGTCCGGGAAGAGTGGGACGTCTTGATTTCGCAAATGCGCTCCGATCCCAACCGGGGCCACTTCAAGCGCAGTGAAGCCTGGGACAATATCGATCTCGATGCTTTGCCAGATGATCTGCGCGAAGAGCTGATCGATTTCCTCGTATCGTCTCTGACCTCCGAGTTTTCCGGCTGCGTGCTTTACAAGGAAATGAAACGGCGCGGCAAGAACCAGGAAATCTGCGAGCTCTTCGGCTTCATGAGCCGGGATGAATCCCGCCATGCCGGGTTCATCAATGATGCGCTGAAGGACTTCGGCATCGGTGTGAACATGGGGTTCCTCGCCAAGGCGAAGAAATACACCTACTTCAAGCCAAAGTTCATCTACTACGCGACCTACCTTTCAGAGAAGATCGGCTACGCCCGGTACATCACAATCTACCGCCATCTGGAGAAGCATCCAGAGCACCGGTTCCATCCGATCTTCAAATGGTTCAAGGAATGGTGCAACGACGAGTTTTCGCATGGTGAAGCGTTCTCCCTGATCATCCGGTCGGACAAGCGCTTGCTTGAAGGGCGCAACAAGCTCTGGATCAAGTTCTTTTTGCTAGCCGTCTTTGCCACGATGTATGTGCGCGATCACATGCGCCCGGCGTTCCACAAGGCACTTGGGATCAACATCGAAGACTACGACATGCGGGTGTTCCGCTTGACGTCTGAAATCTCCCGTCAGTGTTTCCCGCTCGAACTAGATCTCGATAATCCCAAGCTTCTGGAAGGTTTCCGGCGCATGGAGCGGATTAGCCGCAAGATGCAGTCTGCAACCGAAAAAGGCGGCCTCTTTGGCCAGCTGGGAAGAGCGTGGTGGGGGGCTGCCGCTGGTCTCAATTTCGTGCGGATGTACATGATCCCGACAAAGAAAAACACTTTGCCGGAGACCTCGCGCCTGCAGCCGGTTTGGTAGGCTAACGCTCATGTGGCTCGCAAACCCGGTCATAGCTGTTCTGATTGCCACTGGCGTTTGGTGGCTGTCGACCGGGCTTGTCTTGTTGATGGTGCATTGGTCGATCCGGAAGAAGCTCGGTCCCTGGCAGCTCTTGCCGCTGGTGACACTGGTCGGTGTTGCCGGTTTTCTGTTGCTCCTAAAGGGCAGCGAAATGCAGACCCCGCTTGGATCCTACGCCGGGTTCTTTGGCGCACTGCTGGTCTGGGCCTGGCATGAGACGACATTTTTGACCGGTATGGTGACCGGCCGGAGTAAACAGGAGTGCCCGCCGGACGCAAAAGGCGCTGCCCGGTTTGTTGCTGCCTGGAAAGCTGTCTGTGATCACGAGATCGCGCTCCTTGTCACGGCCGTATTTCTCTGGTTCGTCCTGGCGGATGCCCCCAACACCTTCGGCCTTGCCACTTTTGGGCTCTTGTGGGGGATGCGGATCTCGGCGAAGCTGCTGATTTTCCTGGGCGCGCGCCATGCAATAAGTGGCCTGATGCCCCCGGGTATCGTGCACCTGAAGACCTACTTCAACACCGGACGGACGACCCCCTTTTTCCCGTTTCTTCTGGCGATCGCGGTTGGGTTGTTCGCGGTCCTGGTGGCTGGAGCGATGAATGCGCACAGCGCGTACTCCGTCGTTGGTCACATTTTGCTCGCCGCGTTCATGGCGCTGGCAATCATCGAACACCTAATTCTCGTTCTGCCGGTCTCGGACATGGCACTTTGGCGCTGGGCGGTTCCCAAGGGGGCGCGCGAACCCCGCTCAAACCTACCAGAACATGAGTTTGCACCTGCCGGTGTTGGCACGAAACGCGGCTTGGAAACGCGATAATTGGAATACCTTGAGGAGAGGACGAAGCGATGGACATCTTGAAAACTATGGAGACCGCTCTCTCCGATTTGCACGAGGCTGGCAACTATCGGGTCTTTGCCGAGCTGGAACGCCATTGCAACGACTTCCCCAAGGCAACGTTCTATGACGATGCCGGTGAGACAAGTGAAGTGACAGTCTGGTGCTCCAACGACTACTTGGGCATGGGGCAGAACCCTGTTGTCACTGATCGGATGACTGAGATCATTCAAAAGTGCGGTGCAGGTGCGGGTGGTACCCGCAATATTTCCGGCACCAACCATTACCATGTGATGCTGGAGCGTGAGCTCGCTGATCTGCATGACAAGGAAGCCGCGCTGATTTTCACATCTGGCTATGTGTCCAACTGGGCAGCGCTCGGCACGCTCTTGTCGAAGATCCCTGGAATAATCGTCTACTCCGATGCCCTCAATCACGCGTCCATGATCGAGGGGATTCGCCATTCCAGATGCACAAAACGGCTCTTCCGGCACAATGATCCGGAGCACCTGGCCGAATTGATGGCGGCCGATGACCCGAACGCGCCGAAGCTGGTTGCTTTTGAGAGCGTCTACTCCATGGATGGCGATATTGCGCCGATCGAGGCGATCTGTGATGTCGCTGACCGGTTCGGGGCAATCACCTATCTCGATGAAGTTCATGCCGTTGGAATGTATGGACCGCGTGGCGGCGGAGTGGCCGAACGGGAAGGTCTTATGGACCGGCTGACGGTAATTGAAGGAACCCTTGGCAAGGCGTTTGGCGTCATGGGGGGCTACATCACCGGTCCGGAAGTGCTTGTGGACTTCGTCCGTTCATTTGCATCGGGTTTCATCTTCACGACAGCCTTGCCGCCGGCGCTGGCCGCTGGCGCGACAGCTTCGATCAAGTACTTGAAAGAGAGCTCGGCCGAGCGGGATGCACACAAGGCCAATGTTGCGAAAGTGCGGGCGGCTCTGAATGCCAGAGGCATTCCACATATGGAGAACCCAAGCCACATCGTGCCGGTCATGGTTGGAAATGCCTCGAAGTGTAAATGGATTTCGGATGTTCTCCTGACCGATTTCGGAATATATGTGCAACCGATCAATTATCCGACCGTGCCAGTCGGAACCGAGCGGCTGCGGATTACACCAACGCCACTCCATACCGAAGCTGATATCCGGCATCTGTCAGAGGCTCTGTGCTCCTTGTGGTCACAGTGTGCTTTGGCAAGAGCGGTGGCCTGATCAAGGCGAAAGCAAAAAGACCCTGTCTGGATCTAAGAAGGGGCAGAGAGCCCGTACACCAATGAACAAGCCCTTGATAATTCCTGCTGTCGCACCGGACGGATCGTTTTATCCGGTCGAGAAACTGCAAGCCCATATTGATGGCGTGTTGCATCTGGCTGTGTCCGTCTTTGTTTTCGACGGCGATCATCTGCTCATCCAGAAGCGCGCTGCCGGGAAGTATCATTGTGGCGGCCAATGGGCGAACACATGTTGCAGTCATCCCCATTGGGACGAGAGCGTTGAAACCTGCGCAGAGCGCCGGCTGATGGACGAGCTCGGCTTCACGCTCCCACTGACGCGGCATCAAACGGTTGAATATGAAGCTAGCGTCGGTGAGGGCCTGAAAGAGCACGAGCGCGTCACGCTCTTTAGTGCGCAAGTGGATCGCAATGAGCTCATAGTGGCGCCCAATCCGGACGAGGTGGAAGACGTGCGGTGGGTTACCGCGGCGGACCTTCATCGCGAAGTCCTGGAAAATCCGAATACCTTCACACCCTGGTTCCGAATTTATCTAGGGCGCTTTCCGGGGCTGAAGTTCCAAGCAGCAGCTTGAACTTCCCGCAGATCAGATTCCTTTGTATCACCCACGCGTATCAATAATGGCGTGAACCGAGCTAGTTGGCCGCGGAGTTCCCGGCCGTTGCCGGCAGCTGACCTTTGCTTCCGACGGGATTCTATATTTTACAAGTGAGCCAAACGGCGTGACGGCCTCTGTGACTGCGTTGCGGGTTTCGAAGTCTGCTGTCTGGTGCATGTCGCGTTTTATTGAACTCGCTGGTTCCCGGATTTTGCGTTGAAATCTTCGATTTCAGGCAGCGAAAACCGGGTCCTGTTCGCCGCGACTTGCTCCAATCAGCGAACTCCAAAATCGTCACTCAGAGCTGCATTTCCGGGCAAAAAAGCAAAAAAATTGGGAGCCCGAGAGCTCCCAAAGTGTCCTCGGCGGATGCCGCGCTCATTGCTGAGTGGCGGCAACCGTCGTTTTCGCCGGGAGGGCGGAGGAGTTGGTCGGTCCGTCCGGCGCCATGGTCTGGGTCTCGCCGGGGACGTATTTCGAATAGTCAGGTACCGCTGTCGGTCCTTTCTTATCCAGGGCGTCTACGTAGTTTTGAAGCATGGAAACGCCGTAGAGCGGTTTTTGAACGCCTTGGTGGCAGGTCGAACAACCGATCTTGAAGACATCGCCTTCCGGTCCCTTGCGGTTGTCCGGGAAGACCGGGGTCAATCCGACCATGTAATCGTTGTTGAGGGCCCGTGTCATTTGAATGCCGTGCCAGGCGGTAACCCGTTGCGGCGGGCTCTGATCCCAGTCGTTAAAGGCCCGGGAATTATGGCAAGTCACGCAGTTGACGCCAAGACCCTCTGACATGTGCATCATCAAGGCCCAGGTGCTTTCCGTTTCCTTCGTTCCCGCAGGGTTTGGATTTACAGGGTCAGGCAAAGCGGTCAGGGAATGTACGCGGATTTCCTTGTCGCCCAGCAGATACTCTGCCAACGCATTTTGCGGCATGGATGTGTTGCCGACAAACTGACCGACAACGTTCTGTCCGCCCCGGCCGGACGCGCTGGCCGGTTTTGGCTCCTGATCATCATACCAGTAGTAGGCGGGAACAGCCTGGCCGCGGTGGCAGGTGTAACAGGTGACCCCCACATCACCGACATGCGGTTCCCAGTCCACGTTGATGGTCTGGTTCATCTGAATCATGCGCCGGGAAACGACCTTGGTGTAGACCTCGTCAGAGGCAAGGTTCTCCAAATTGTGGCAATAGCCGCAGCCTTCTTCCGGTGCGATCCACTCCGTGATGGCCGCCATGAAGAGGTTGAACTGGTCATCGGACAAATCACCCAAGACCTGAACGTTTTCATAGATCTCACCAGCGCGGTCACCTTCCGGGTCCGCTTCCCAGAGCGGTTCTGGAACCGCGTTCAGGGCTTTCAGGGCCTCCACCTTGTCAGCGTCCTTGATGACATTCATGCCTGTGCCGCGATATCCCATCTGGGTTGTCTCGACAGGTGGAGCATCCCAATCGGCACCAACGAAGCTCGCAATACCGAGAAGTGTTCCGGCGGCAGCTGCAAAAGGTATCCAAAGTTGCATTTTCCTTCTCCTTATTGCGCCGCCGGATCAACAACACCCGGCCAGACGTCCGGTGTCGGAGACACGATCCCGTGCTCGATGCCCCACAGGTACCAATTGTCGACGACTGTGCCTGTGAGAAGGATGCCGATCCCTCCCGTCAGAGGGGTCAAAATGGCGAACCACCACGCCCAGCGGTGAACCGATTCCATGGTGGCGTTGAAGCCCATGGTCCAGCGCCAGAAGAGCGCTGCACGTTCGGACGCGGTCCCGCGGTCGGTGATCTGCTCAAGCTCCCGCTCGCCGCCATACTTGCCGACAGCAAGGATTGTTGCGCCATGCATGGCAAACAGCAGAACCGAGCCATAGAGGAAGACGATCGAAAGACAGTGGAACGGGTTGTAGTAAAGGTTGCCGTAGCGGATGGAGAAGGCTGCGGTCCAGTCAAGGTGCGGGAAGATCCCGAAAGGGACGGCTTCAGAAAAATCGCCCATCAGGATCGGACGGATGAAGCCAAGCACCAGGAACAACCAGATTGCTGAGGCAAATGCCCAGGCAATATGGGTGCCGAGCTCCAACTGGCGTGCCCGCCGGTAGACGCGCACCCACCACAACAAGATGGAAGCTGTCAGAAAGAAGCCGGCAATCTGCCACCAGCCGCCTTCGTTCAGAGGTGCCATTGTCAGGCCGTATTCCGCTGGCGGCGGTTCCAGGCCGAGCCAGAACAACTGCCGGACGAACTGGATCGGATCCCAACCCACAGAGGCCAGCATGTTCAAACCGATGATCTCGAATGCGATCAGGCCGAACACAAGGGACAAAGACCCGAGAAAGCCCAGGTAAATTGGCCCGATTTGCGCGTTCCCCAACCAACCGGCAAGACGCGACATGATTGGCGTGCCAATGCGGTCGCTGTCGCCTTTGGGAAGCGGCATGCCCTCTTCGGCCGGGCCGCTGACCTGAATGATGGTGAGGATGTTTTGATATTGGGTCATTGTCGTGTCCTCAGCTCCAGATCGGCAGGTTCAGCCACCAGTTCCACCATTGCGGCCAGCCCTGGTTCCAGAACGGCCCGCTGATGACGATGCAGACGGCGCTCCAAAAACCGGCATTCAGCGCAAGGATCAGTCCGAGGCGGTGAATTCCGAGGGTCCCGATGGAGTAGCCGATGATGTCGCGGAAAAAGGTGTCTTCATATTCCGGCGTTTTCACTTCCGCCTGCTTGCCGCCGCCTTCCATGGACTCGCCCGGATTGGCCGCCGACAAAATCAGGCCGCCGTGCAAGGACAGGGCGAGTGTCGTCGTGAAGAAGAACGTCACGGCGATCATGTGTGCGGGATTGTAGTGGAAGTGGAGATATTGGTAGCCGACGTTGGAGACCCAGTCGAGGTGACTGAAAATCCCGTATGGAAATCCATGTCCCCAAGCGCCCAGCAGCAGTGGCCGGAAGACGACCAGAGTGGCGTAGGCAAAGATCGCGAAGGAGAAAGCGAAGGGCACGTGATAGCCCATACCGAGTTTGCGGCAAATTTCGACTTCGCGCAAAGCCCAGGACCCGAAAGACCCCAATGCGCAAATGGTTATGATCTGCCAGAGGCCGCCTTCCTTAAGCGGTGCCAAGGCAAGCCCATAGGAGATGTCAGGCGGGGCGATCGAGATCTGCCAGATGTTCCAGGTTGGGCCGATTGCAGCGCCATAAACAATCAGGGCGGTGCCAAGAAATGTAAAAAACGCGCCGGTAATTCCAAAAAAACCGACATAAAATGGGCCCACCCAGAAATCGAACAAGTCACCGCCGATCAGTGTGCCCCCGCGTACGCGGTACTTCCTTTCGAAGCTGAGCAAAGCCATAGAGTCCTCCTTAGCCGCGTTTTGCCAATGCGCGTGCTGCGGCTAATCATTGAAAGCAAGGCTTGGTGGCGGAGAGTGCTGACCGTCGTCCAGGCGCCGGCCAATACGCAGCCTCCGCCACCGATGATGTTGAACCGTATGCGTTCGTCAGACCAAAGCTGACGAACCCTCCGGTAGGAGCATTTCGATATGCGCGTTGCCGTCGCTTAACGATGCTTGCTGTTCCAGCCAGTTGTACCTTTCGGTGCTGAGCAGAATGAAATGAATCAAAACTGCAAGGCTGAACAGGAAGACCGTCAGAAGAACGAGCACCCGGCGCGGATCGAACAAAAGCCACATTTTCCACATGTCTTCAGATCCTTGTCTGGTGTGAGCTCGTCAGAGCCACGGTTTGTAGAGCCACATCGAAATGTGGGCGAGGAAGGGTGCAAGCGACATTGCGATCGCAAACTTCACAAAGAGCCGGTGAAACTCCTGTGCTTCCTCACGGCTAAGACCTGTAAGGGTCTCCTTGTCCGAAGCCATTCGCATGACCTCCACTACTTGCCTTTCGGCGGTTACCGCGCAGAACCCTCGCGGCGGGGTCCCAGTCAAGCCGGTTGGAAGGGCTCACTGAGCAATTGCCGATGCCAAAGCAGCAGCAAAAGGCGTTGGGATCATGCGTGAAACGCGTATCCCAATGCGGCGTATGCCGAGGCCTTGGCTTCGGCGTATGCAGATTGTGTCGTGCCTTCATGGGCGCCCAAGACGCGGCCGAGGCGGCCGAGGACGGTGGACATGAGGCAAAATGGAAACACCACGAGAAACAGACGCTTCATCAAGAGGCGTTGGGATTCGCGTTCCTGATGGCGGCGGCTGCAGACCGCTTCGCTATGGGTGGTGGAAATCATCTGTCTTCCTCCCGGGTGGCCAGTGGGGTGTTGAAAAAGAAAAGGGTCATGCAGGCACGCCCTCCTTGCCGGAGACCTGCTCCAGATCATCAAGGGTGACTTCCGAAGCTCCAGTCTGCCGGGCGCGCTGTTCGGCGGCCTCACGCAAACGTTTGGCTGCGGAAATGCGAACCAGAACGGGCTCTTGATTGACGCGGCGTTCAAGCGCGGCTTGAGCATCTGGATGCCAGGGCATTTGAGAATGAGCCTTGGCCGCCGTCGCTTCGATGGCATCAAGCTCACTGGCCTTGGGCAGGATCTCGAACAGCATGTCGAAAAGCGCGTTGCAGACTTCCTGGATCAACCAGCAAGCTCCGGAGTATCCCATGACGGGTGTGCCGGTATGACGGCGAACAATGGCGCCAGGATAGGAAAGCTGGATGAATTTTCCGCGCGCACCGGCTTCTGCCATGTACATACGTTCGTTGAACGATCCGAACATCACCATGGGTGGGGTGCTTGCCGTCAGTTCCGCGACTTCGGCATTGTCGGTCTTCGACCCGGCCTTTCGCGCAACGGCGAAGGCACAGGGGAGGCCCATTTCCTCTTCAAGGAAGTTCTGGATCCCGCGGACGTAGGTCTCATTGGCAACCACTGCGAAATTTGCAGTGGCGAAGAAGTCCTGCGTCACGGAGCGCCACAGATCCCAAAGCGGTTTCAGCGTCGTATGTTTTTCCCGCTCAATGAACGGCTCCGGATCGAGGTCCAGGATATCGCCCAGTTTGCGCAGGAAAGCGGTGGTTGAGTGTATGCCGATCGGGGCTTGGAGATAGGGCCGCTCGAGGGTTTCACACAACAACCGGCCGAACTCCCGGTAGAGGCAGACATTGGCGTCCGCATCGGCGAGCTTGCGGATGTCTTCCACATGACTGCTGAGCGGGAAGATCATGTTGATCTCCGCTCCAAGACCTTCCACAAGGCGGCGGATTTCATGCAGGTCCGACGGCATGTTGTAGGTGCCGTAAATCGGACCGATGATGTTCACCCGGGGCTTGGCGCCATCTTTGCGCTTCCGGGGCTTTGGAACCCGTTTCGGGCCAAATTCCGTCCAGAGCCATTTCAGCGCTCTGTCGGCACTTTGCCATTGATCCTCATCGATCGTGCGCGGCAAAAAGCGTTTGATGTTAGAGCCTTCCGGCGTGACCCCGCCGCCGATCATTTCCGCAATGGAGCCCGTCACAACAACAGCTGGAAGGTCCGGATCGAGTGCATCACGGGCACGTTTCATGGCACCTTCCGTGCCATGTTGGCCGAGTTCTTCTTCGGCAAGGCCGCTGACCACGATGGGCAGCTCGTGCGGGGGCAGGGCATCCGTATAGTGAAGAACGGAGGTCACCGGCAGGTTCTCGCAGCCGACAGGTCCGTCGATGATCACCTGCAAACCCTTGATGGCCGTGAAGGCATAGACGCTGCCCCAGTAGCCGCCGGCTCTATCGTGATCGAGGATCAGCATCCAACGCTCTCCCCGTTGTCGACCGCATTGCGGGATTTCGCGACAGACTTGGCATATTTCGCGCGGTAACCGCTGTGGTCCTTCGGTGTGTCCTGCCAGATCCCGGCGGTATCCCCCTGACCGACGCCTTCAAAGAAGTCCTGCATTTTCAGGAAGCGGTCCTTGTTGGCGATGGCCGTTGAAATCACGCTTGGGAGCGAAGCCGTTCCGGCGGGCCCCATCAACGGGCGGGCGGAAATCAGATTGGTGAAATAAAGCGCGGGTGTTGCCCGCTCTTTGGCTTTCTGAACGACAGGGGTCGTACCGATCGCCAGGTCAGGATCGAATTCTTCAAACGCGGCGAGGTCCTGCTCCAAAGAAGCCCGGAACTGGACTGTCACACCTTTGGATTCAAGCCATTCGGCATCGGCTGCGCTGTAGGGCGTTTTTGGACAGGCCGTCCCGACATACCGAAGGTCAGCTCCCAGTTCGACCAGCAACCGGCCGACCAGAAGTTCAGAGCCCTCATATCCGGATAGGGTAATCCGGCCGTCGATCCGGTTCTCACTCAACATGGCCGTGATGGCACCGCGCATCGCGTTCCGGCTGATATCTGTCTTGGCAGCAGCCACACCGCAGCTCTCGCCGATGGCTGTGAGCCAGGCATCGGTGCCTTCAAGTCCAACAGGTGCAGAGCCGACAATAGCGCGGCCCGCCGCCTGAAACTCCCGGAACGCGGAGGTATAGAAGGGGTGAATGGCTGCAACGGCGGCACAATCAAGCGCTGCATAGAGCTCACGCCATTCGCGCACAGGCACGGTTGGCCCGGCTGCCAAGCCCATTGGTTCCAAAATGTTGCCGATGACTACCGGATCGGCCGGGAACATTTCCCCGACGAGGGTCACAGTCGGCTTATCCTTGACGCCGTCGCGGGGTGCCAGAACCGGCCCCTCCAGCGCTTCCTGGCGGGCATAGGCGAGCATTGCACCTGAGAGCACGTCTTTGGCTTCGGCATGGGTCGGAACGCCGAACCCTGGAACATCGATGCCGACGATCCGGACACCGTTGATTTCCTTTGGCAGCATTTGCAGCGGCACACCGGAGGCGGTCGGGACACAGAGGTTTGTGACCACGATGGCATCGTATTTTGCCGGGTCCGCCATGGCATGAACCGCTTCAACGATGTCTTCAAAGAGTTTGCCGGTGACCAAAGTCTCGGAATTGAATGGCACATAGCCGACCGAGCGCTTTGCGCCATAAAAATGCGAAGTGAATGTCAGCCCGTAAACACAGCACGCGGACCCCGACAAAATGGTTGCTGTCCGGCGCATGCGCAGCCCGACGCGCAGTGAACCAAAGGCCGGACACATGGACTGCGGCTGATCGTGAGGGCCCTTCGGATAGTCGGTTTCCAGCCGGTCCATCAAGGCGTCATTTCCAGCGCTTCTGGCCGCAGCTTTTGAAAGCTCTTGCCCGCCATGGCAGCCGCCGACGGCGGGTTGGTCATCCGCCAAATCCATCACCGGCCGGTCGGAAACTGTGGCGCCTCCAACTGGGTCGGGATCATGAGATTTGGAGTAGGTGTCCATGTCGCGGATCGGTCCTCAAACGGTGTCGTAAATCACTTCCAGAGATGGTTTGTTGAGCGCACCTGCGGCGCACATGTCTTCCGGGGTCGCCGGTGTCAAAACAAAGTCCGCACCGGTCTCGCTGGCGTCGAACAGGCCGAGCAGCCCATCCTGGTCGAGAGGTTTGGGAAGGACCGGCGGCGCTTCGGCGAGATTGATCGACAGGGCTTCAAAGAGTGGCGCCCAAACACCGCCCGGCTTGCCGATGATCTGATAGTTCGCGCTTTTCCGCCGGATGTCTTCGTCTTGCGGTATTGAGGCCAGAACCGGAATACCGACGGATTCTGCAAATGCCTGTGCTTCGCCGGTTCCGTCATCCTTGTTCACGACAAGTCCGGCAACGCCAACATTGCCGCCGAGCTTGCGGAAGTACTGGACGGCGGAACAAACGTTGTTTGCCACATAGAGGGATTGCAGGTCGTTGGATCCGACCACCACCACCTTCTGGCACATGTCACGCGCGATCGGCAGTCCGAAACCGCCGCACACCACATCTCCCAGGAAATCAAGAAGAACGTAGTCAAAATCCCAGTCGTGAAACCCGAGTTTTTCGAGTGTTTCAAAGCCGTGGATGATGCCCCGACCGCCGCAGCCCCGGCCAACTTCGGGTCCGCCGAGCTCCATGGCAAAAACACCATCACGTTTGAAGCAGACATCGGAGACGGTTACTTCGCTGCCGGCTTCCTTGGCCGCAGAGGCCGTCTGAATAATCGTTGGGCAGGCGCGTCCGCCGAACAACAAAGAGGTGGTGTCGCTTTTGGGATCACAGCCGATCAGAAGCACTTTTTTGCCAAGCTGTGCCAGCATGTAGGAGAGGTTGGCGAGCGTGAAGCTCTTGCCAATGCCACCCTTGCCATAGATGGCAATGATCTGCGTTTCCTTGGTGACAGGCCCTGTTGCAGGCGCATCGGGTTCAATGGCTGCCTCGTCCCTGAGGAAGTCCTGCATTTGGTAATGCCGGCCTGTTGGGTTTTCCAGGATCATGCAGCTTTCCTCCAGTCGATAACCATTTTCAGGCAGGCCGGATCATCGAAGGCGGTCCGATAGGCCTTTGCCGCGTCGGACGGGGCCGCGTGATGTGTCACGAGCCCGCCAAGAGACAACCGGCCGGAATCCACAAGATCAACAACCGCCTGAAGGTCATCTGGTTTGAATTCGGCGGACAGCAGGACCGAGATTTCCCGCATAAAGGCGGCGGGGAATGCAAAACTCACCCGTTCACCGTAAAAGCCAGCAAGTACCAGCGTGCCGCCCTTTGTTAGCCGGCTGATGGCCGGATCAAGCGCGTCCTGATTGCCGCTGGCGTCGATGATTGTGTCGAACGGTTTCGACGCCCGTGCATCGTTGGGGGCAAGAACGTCATAATCATCGGCACCATGCATTCGGTCCGGACAGGTTTCCGTAACGATCGGCGGCTCTTGGCCAAGTGCACAGGCGAGCCGTGCCATGAGCCGGCCAAGGACGCCATGGCCAATGATCAGGTCCACTGGGCTTTCTGCGCGAATCAGAGCGTGATGGGCGGTGGCGGCGAGGGCGAGCAATACGGCGTCTTCGGAAAAGTCTTCCGAGATCTGGATGGTGCGGACACCTGGAAGGACCAGCCGGTTGGCGGTCGCGCCGAACAACCCGGCAGCACCTTCAAAACAGGATGCGCCTGGAATGAAGACCGTTTCGCCGACTGTGCGACCGGACAAGGGGCCTGCGCCGACAACTCTGGCAACAGACTCATAGCCAGGGACCAACGGATATCTCATTCCGGGGAATGCCGGCATGGTGCCGTCGAACAGCATTTTTTCCGTGCCGGTGGAAACTCCGCTCACCATGGTTTCGACAACCACATCAAAGTCACTTGGTTCCGTGAGCCCAAGTCGTTTGACCTGGAGCTTGCCGGGATCCTCAAAGACGATTGCCGTGGTTTCCATGAGTGCCTCCCTCTCGTGGGTTTGGCGGCGTGTGAGTGTCATTGTAAATTGACGCATTTGAGTGTCAATTAAAATTTACACATTTGCTGACAAGGAGAGTGTTTAGGACGGCCGGACCGCGCAGGCCCGCGCCGCTACCGTTCTGCAAAAACGAGCGTTGCCAGCAAAGGATTCGGAGTTGTTTGGGTGTGTGGATTTTTGAAACCTGCGCCCAAAAGAAGATCTTTGATGGCGGCATCGCTTCGGCAGCGGCCGGACCCCATAGCAAGGAAATAAAGGCTGAAGTAGACAGCTGCGAGCTCAGCGCCTTCGCTGTTTCCTGCCATAGCCTCGGCGATCATGACCTTTGTGCCGGGCTTCAAGGAACGATGCAGATTCGCCAGAATCTGTTTCACACGGCCATCATCGTGGTCACACAGGATTCTGACCAGGCTGACGCACTCGGCATTGTCCGGGATTGGATCCCTTGCAAAGTCACCGCCGTGAACCTCGGCCCGGTCGGCAAGGTTTTCTCTTGCAAGATGCAATGTCGCAAGGTCCGTGACCGATGGCAGATCAAAGAGGTGTAGGCGTGTATCCGGACAGGCCTTGCCAATTGCTGCCAGGAATGCGCCTTCGCCGCCGCCAACATCCAGAACCGCCGGGTACTGAGAAAAATCATGAGCTGCGAGGATACAGTCGGCGAGCATCTCCTGGCTGCTGCGCATCAGTTCAGAATAGGGCTGGGTTATGTCGGTCCCGATATCCGCCGGGTCCTGCGCGTGTGCATAGGCCCAGTATTTCTTGAGTTCTGTATCTTGATAAGATGCCTTTAGAAGAGCGGACGGATCTGCAAGGTCCCGGTAGAATAGGGCGTGATGCCGGATCATGGCCTGCAGTCCGGGGTCGGCTGCAACCACGGCGCCAGCATCGTCCAAAACCCAAGAATTCCCTTCAACATTTTTGACAAGCTTCAGACGTTCTGCCTGCTCCAGCAGCAATTGCATCCGGCCTGGCTCAAGCCCGCAGTCTTTTGCAAGGGCTTCAGAGCTTGCAACCGTATCCTTTAGCCTTTCAAGCACGCCAAGCGACACGCAGGAACTCAAAACCTGACTGAAGACAAAACCGTTGATCAGTTTGAAAAGATCATTCGATTTCTTCTGCGCGATCCATCGCGTCCCTGGAAACCGCGCGATTTTGCTGCGGAACGTTGCCGATCCGATCAATCGGTTGCGCCATAGGCGATAGCGCACACGAAGTGCATTCAAACTGGTCATAGACCGACTGGATGGTCTTCCCTGTTGTGGCGCGTTGGCCCCGGGCGCCGTCTCTGTCCAATCCGACATTGTCAGGCGGCGCTGGCGGCCAATTTGGCCGGCATGAGACGTTTGGCTTCCTTGTGGATCATGGCGCTGAGCAGATCAGCGCCCTCGCAGTCTGGAATGCTATCGGCCGCTGTTTCGACCAGTTCCTGCAGTTTTTTCAAGGCGCCTTGAACGCCCAGCTCGGCCACCAGGTTTGGGCGCCCGTTTTCGGCGTCCTGGCCTGCAGGTTTGCCCATGCTGTCCGTGTCGTCCATCGCGTCATAAAGATCGTCAGCCACTTGATAGGCCGCACCAAGGGCATCTGCCAGCGCATACCAGTCGAGCGGATTGCCACTTGAGGACAGGGCACCGGCTGACACGGCGCCGGTAAACAGCGAGGCTGTTTTCGCGCGGTGATAGGCAGTGATGTTGATTTTCTCTTCGCTCTCCCAGGCCTGACCGGCAACGATCCCGTAAGGAGAGCCGACTGCATTGGCAATCGTGGCGACAAGCCGTGCCGTCAGTTCGGGCGCATGAAGGGTCTCGCGGGCAAGAGTTTCAAAGGCCGTTACGATCAGACCGTCGCCGACCAGAAGGGCAATTTCTTCGCCATATTCTTTGTGGACGGAGGGCTTGCCACGCCGGGTTGCCGCGTTGTCGAAACAGGGTAGATCGTCGTGAACCAGAGACGCACAGTGCAAGAGTTCAATCGCCGTTGCGCAGGCATTGGCAACGCGTGGGTCCTTGTCGCCGCAAGCCAGGGAGACGGCGAGGCAGAGCCGGGGCCTAATGCGGGCCCCGCCCGGAAAGACAGCATATTTGAGGGCGTTTCCAAGCTTTTGCGGGCATCCATTCGCAGTGGCGTAGCGGATGGCAGTTTGCATCCCTGTTTCGATGCGGTCCGACAGGTCCATGGAGCCATTCCTCTATTTAACGTGGATGTCCACATAAATTGACGGTATAGTGTCAACTAAGAGTGACACATTGATGGCGAATGTCAACTTGAAGGAACACGAATGGCATCAGCCATAACCGAGCAAAGAGTGGTCGTTGTTGGCGCCGGTATGGGCGGTTTGGCTGCTGCGCTGCGTTTATCCTCTGCTGGCCGTCAGGTCACTGTTGTGGAAGCGGTCGCCGCGCCGGGCGGTAAAATGCGCCACGTTTCTGCAGGTGGCCGGACCTTCGATGCCGGTCCGACTGTTCTGACGATGAAATGGGCTTTTGACAGTTTGCTTGAGGCTTGCGGGACAACGCTGGACCGTGAAATCCCAATGGAAACGGCGGGTGTGATTGCCCGGCATTATTGGGAAGGCGGCGCTTGCCTCGACCTTCATGCCGATGTTGCAGACAGCGTCCGAGCCATCAGGGATTTTGCGGGACAGCGCGACGCCGACGGATATCAGGCCTTCGCGCGGGACAGCCGCCGGGTCTTTGAACTTCTGAAAGACACGTTTATCGATGCGACTCGTCCCAATCCAATCACCTTGTCCCGGCGGGTAGGCCTTTCAAAACCCGGTGCGCTTTTTGCGTTGAAGCCGTTTTCATCCCTCTGGTCTGTTCTCGGTGACTATTTTTCGGACGAACGGCTGCGGCAGCTGTTCGGACGGTACGCAACCTACTGCGGATCTTCGCCCTATCTGGCGCCGGCAACATTGATGCTCGTCGCGCATGTGGAACAAGATGGCGTCTGGATCCCGGAAGGCGGCATGCACGCTGTTGCTCGCAAATTCGCTGATCTTGCAGTGGGCCTCGGCGCCGAGTTCCGGTACGGCGCGAAGGTCGCCGAAATCGTCTCCAATCCAGATGGGCGGTCCGTCTCAGGCGTTAAGCTGGAGAGCGGCGAGTTTATCCCGGCCGGTCAGGTTGTCTTCAACGGAGACGCCGCAGCGTTGCCCAGGCTTTTGGGCCGCAGCAACGCGAAAAAACGGGCAGGGGCGAAGACCGCGCGATCCCAATCTGCACTTGTCTTGTGCGGCCTTGCAGAGCCCGACGGCGTGCCATTGGCCCATCACACTGTCTTCTTTTCCGAAAACTACAGGGCCGAGTTTGATGCCGTTTTTGACCGCGGCGAAGCGCCGAGGGACCCGACAGTTTATGTGTGCGCCCAGGACAGGACTGCCGACGGGCACCGCAAAGGGAGCGCAACCTCGGATCCGGTTGAACGGATTTATTGTCTGACGAACCTGCCGCCAGATGGCGACCGGCATGACTACACCGAACAAGAGTTGAACCAATGTCTGACAGCGATGGACCGCCGCATGGCGGCGAATGGATTGGTGCTTCGGCGGGATCGGGCGGCTCAGGTGGTCACGGCGCCGGACACGTTCGAGCAGCTGTTTCCAGCAACGGGGGGCGGGCTTTACGGTCAGCCATCCCACGGTTGGATGGCATCGTTTCAACGGCAGGGCGCGCGGAGCCCTCTGAGGGGACTTTATCTCGCAGGGGGCAGCGTGCATCCGGGCCCGGGCGTGCCGATGGCACTTCTGTCGGGCAAGATCGCGGCGGAAACTCTTCTCACAGACCATCCTTCGACCGGCAGGTCCCACCCGGTGGTTATTGCTGGTGGTATATCGACGCGACCAGCGACTGCGGGCGCTACGCCCTCACGGTAATTGCGTTTATCGGGTCCGTCTTTTCCCCTTATTACCATTGGTCCGGGCGGGGAAAGCCACAAAATCACGTGGCCTTGAATGTTGCGCTCTACGGCAAGGACCGGAACAGCTGGTCCATGACGGAGCGGGGGGAGAGAGACCTCGTCCGGACACAAAACAGCATGCAAATCGGCGGCAGTTCGATAGTTTACGTCGACGGTGGGCTTGAGGTCGTTTTCGACGAAACTGCCCTACCATGGCCAGGCCATCGGCTCATGCCATCGCGGATGTCCGGCCGGATCCGCCTCGAGCCGCAAATCCAAAACGACCGCGTTTTCGATCTGGATCCGGAGGGCCATCACATCTGGTGGCCGGTGTTCCCGCGGGCGCGTGTGACTGTTGAAAGCAATCATTTGCCCGATGGCGGCTGGCAGGGAGAGGCCTACCACGATTTCAATTTTGGCGATCGTGTTCTGGAAGAGGATTTCGAGCACTGGGACTGGGCTCGCGGGCCGTCAGGCGATCAGGCGACGACAATCTTGTATGATGCGGTTTTGAGAAGTGGAACCCGTCGAACCCTTGGTCTTGTGTTTTCCAAAGAGGCGGAAGAACGTCATTTTGCGCCGCCGGACCGCCAGATGCTGCCCGTTGGTTCCTGGGGCGTGAAGGGCGGTATTGCGTGCGATCCCGGTGGCGCACCGCGCTTGTCCATGAAGCTGGAGGACGCACCCTTTTACCGGCGTTCCCTTGTCGAGACGATGGTCAATGGCGACCAGCTTGTAATGGTGCACGAGACCCTTGACTGCAATCGATTGGCAAATCCGGTTGTCAGGATGATGCTGCCGTTCCGGATGCCCCGCAGATCCAGTCGATAGAGCCGCAGTGCCCCGCTAGAAACGGTTCTGAGGCCGTCTTTGCATGGCGAGCTTCTGGGATCTGTGATGTGCACGGCTTTCTGCTTGCAGCTTGATCATCACACCAAGGACCCACTCCATGTTGCTGTCATCAGCATCTCTTGCGTGTGCAGCTTTTTGCAGTCTGGCATGTGTTTCAAATGAGTTTGCACAAGCAGAAACCAGGTGCGCGGCAGATGGATCAGCCGATCTGTGCATATCCGAATGTGCAGCGCTCGACTGTTCCAGTTGGGTCAGCCGAGCCTTTAGCAGAAGACTGAGCTTTTTGATCTTCCGGGTGTGAGCGCGGCGTGTGACGCTGTCATAGTTGTTGAGAGCGATTTCAGTCCCGATTTCCTGATAAACCAGAGCCGCTGTCCGGATCGCATGGCGGCAGTTTTCCGGCAGTGCGCTAATCCCGGCATGGCCCAGTTCATAGTGATGGGCAGCTTCTGCCAACAGCCGCACAACGACTTGGCGGAGCTCCTGCGAAAACTTCGGAGAGGCGAGAAAAGCCACCGGATCAAGGCCTGCGTCGCGCATCCAGTCTTCCGGGAGATACAAGCGTCCGTTCCGGGCGTCTTCTCCAACATCTCGGGCAATGTTCGTCAATTGCATCGCAATCCCGAGATCGGCAGCCCTTGCAAGGGCGTCCTTGTCGCCCGTCCGCATGACAAGCGACATCATCAGGCCGACCGTTGCAGCAACACAGGTGGCGTAATCCTTGACTTCCGCGATGGTCTTGTAACGCCGGTCACCAAGGTCCATCGCAAACCCGTCCAGCAAGGCATCCGGAACGCATTTCGGTATTCCATATCCCTGAACAGTTCTGGCAAACGCCCGGTCGCAGGCGTAGGGCGCGGGCGTTCCGCGATAGACAAGATCAAGGCGGTCTTTCAGCTGATCAAGGGCTGTTCGATCAGCACGTGGATCATCGATCAGATCATCGGAGTGCCGGCAAAAGGCATACAACGACAGGGCTGCCTTTCGGGTTTCCGCAGGTAATATCAGGGAGGCGAGGTGAAACGATTTTGATCCTTTTCGGATCGCTGCGGCGCATTCCCTCAGATCCGCCTGATGACTTGCAGAAACGGATGCCTGTGCTGCTCTGGCCCTTTGTCTGCTGGTGCTGGTCGCGAACGGCACGAAACTCTCCAGATTGTCGGGTGTAATGTCGCTCATACAGATGCCTCCGTCCCGACATGCGCCGCCGTTAGGTTTGACGGATCCGGGGCAAGTTCAGCAACGATCTTGGCAGAACAAACAACTCCTGGAAGACCAGCGCCTGGATGTGTTCCGGCGCCGCACAGGAAGAGATTGTCCAGTTCCTCGCTTTTGTTGTGCGGCCGGAACCAGGCACTTTGGAAAAGGTTTGGCTGAAGCGAGAAGGCAGCGCCTTGCCAGGACAAAAGCCTGTCCCGGAAATCAAGCGGCGTCGAGATACGGGAGCTCACAATGTGCTTGGAAAGACCCGGAAGCAGTGTCGCCTCAAGTTCTGCGGCGATCTTGGCCCGGTATTGTTCCGCAACGGTTTCCCAGTCTGCATCACCTTGCAAGTTCGGGACAGGGCTCAGCACATAATAGGCGTCGCAGCCGTCCGGCGCGACGGAGGGATCATTTGCAGAAGGGCGGTGAAGGTAAAGGCTGAAATCCTCTGCGAGCACCTTCGTCTTGAAAATGTCTTTGAGTAGCCCTTTGTACCGGGGGCCGAACAACATGGTGTGGTGCCCGACATCGTCATACCGGCGATCGGTCCCGAAGTACCAGACGAACAATCCCATTGAGTAGTCCTGCCGGCCCAGTTTTCCGTCGGACCAACGCCTGCGCGGCAGATCCTTTAGAAGTTTTGAGTAGGTTGTTGCCGGGTCGGAATTGGAGACCACAATGTCCGCTGGAACGGTTTCCCCAGAGGACAGGCGCACCCCTGTCGCGTGCCGTCCGGATGTCAGGATCGTATCGACCGTGTCCCCATACCGGATCTGCCCTCCGTTTCTGGTCACGAGATTTGCGATCCCGCGCGCCAGGGCATTTGTGCCGCCCATGGCGTAATGAACCCCGTGTTTGCTCTCCAGGTGAGCAATGAGACAATAGAAGGAAGTGGTGGTGAATGGGTTCCCGCCGATGAGCAGCGGATGGAAGGAAAACACAGACCGCAGACGGTCATTCTTGAAGTGCTTGGACACCACATTATAGACGGACCGATAACCTCCAAGCCGGATCAACTTTGCAAATGTGCTCAGTGTAAAGGGCAGGCTGTGAAACGGCTTGTCCGCGAGTTCCAGAAAAGCGTATTCGTAAATCTCTTTGCTTTCCGCCATGAAAGAGCGGTAGCCCTTGACGTCATCCGGCTCAATCTTGGCGATTTCCGCTTCCATCGCGTCTTTGTCGGCGGAGTATGTGAAGAATGTGCCGTCCGTGAACCGGATCTTGTAGAAGGGAATGTTCGGCCGAATGTCAACATCGTCTGACAGTTTCCCGCCGCAGGCTTCCCAGAGCTGCTCGAACAGCCAAGGGGCAGTGATGATCGTTGGGCCGGCATCAAGAGTAAAACCGTCCTGCTCAAAGGCATAAGCCCGTCCACCCGGTTTATCGAGCGGATCGAAGATTGTAACCCTGTACCCTTTCGCGCCAAGCAGAGCACCAGCCGCCAAACCGCCTATTCCTGCGCCAATAACGGCCGCATGCGGTCGTGTAGACCCGATTGGTTGCGGCTTTGGAAACCCAAATCCCTGGACAACATTCACGCCAGAACTCCTGTTCCTGCAAACCTCTCACCTGAAGGTCCGCTTTGGCTCTCCCTCCGGATCTCCGGGTGGTGAGCGTGTGTCTTGGCCACAGCTGATATGAAGGCTAGACCTTCACATGTGTCAAATTTAGTTTACACTTTTCTCCGCAAGAGAGAAGGGCCCTGGCGGATTATTCCGCTGCATCGAGGTCCATGGACCGTCTTTGACGCGGTCTGGCTGTTCGTTGAGTGAAGCGCTGGGTAACTTTGTGCCGATGGTAGAAGATGAGAGCGAGACCCGTAACGAGTGGAATGGCCCAGAGCCCGGGTGCCAGGGCCAGTTCCGGCATCAGCCGGACGGCGCCGAAAGCGAAAAACGCGGTGTAGACCGAGATGCCGGTGCCGACGATTGCCTTGATATGTTCCAGCAGCCACTCGATCGGAGACGGGTCGGACTTCACAAGAAACCAGACATTCGTCGCGACGGTCGCAAATCCGACCATGGAAATCCCGATCATCATCGGCTGGGAAATCAAGACCCCTTGAATGGCGCAATTGGCGGATGCAGCAAGCAGGGCCGCCTGAAGACCCCAGTTAAGCGCAGTTTGGTTCTTCCGCTGATCCCGCTTGTTAACCGCGCAGCGCCAGCCGTACCAGGTGAGATTTACGGTCAAGAGCCCGAGATAAAACATCATCCAGCCAAATATGCCCTGCACCAGAACGGGATCGGAGAACTCCGGGTGGTCGACGAGATGCGGATGCGTCGGCATGGGGTAAAGGAGGGTCAAGGTTGCCATCATCATGGCCACCGTGCCTGTGATCAGCATCAGGACCGAGAAGATCTTGCCCCACCACTTGTGACGCTCGCCGCCTTTTTGGGCCAAGACCGGGATCCAGAAACCGATCAGTCCCGGCGCGCCGGTTGTGATGTGTATGGCGATCAATACGACAAAAAGATCATGTTCGGTCATGGGCTTGGCTCTGTGATCGAGGCATACGAAATGCGGAAGAAGGGACATGTTGATGGCAGCTGTTGAGACATACATTCCGCCGCGCCCGTCGCGGCTGCCGCCAGTTTTGGCGCTGCTGCGCACCGTTTGGCACGGCGATGGAGATCTTCTCAGCCTGTTGCCAGGGGCAGCGTTTTCCATGGCTGCTGGAGAACTGGGCTACTCGCGCCGGTCCATCAAACTCTTCAACGATCCGGAACTGGTCCGGCAGATCCTGCTCGATCCGGAAGGAATCTTTCCGAAAAGTGATCTGATGGTCGGCGCACTGGAGCCGCTTATCGGAGATTCCATCTTCGTCTCCGATGGAGCGAAATGGCGCCGCCAACGGGCCATGATCGATCCGGCGTTTTCCAAAATGCGTCTGACCCACGCCTTTGGCGCGATGGTCGGGGCGGTTGATGACTATGTCGCCCGTTTGAAGGAGAGCGCAGCCCGCGATGAGGTTCTGTCGCTTGACAGGATCATGAGCGAGCTCACAGCCGATATCATTTGCCGAACGGTATTTTCGACCTCGCTCGACACCGGGATTTCGCGGGATGTCTTTGACGACTTTGCCGTATTTGAACGCGGTGTGGCACAGGTGAAAATATGGCGATTGATCACCGATCCGGCCTGGGCCGATGTTCCGCAAAGCGATGAGGTTCTGGCGGCTTGCAAACGGATCCGGCATCACCTTGGGAGCTTGATCGATACGCATATGGGTCCGGATGCCGGGAAATACGATGATATTGCCAGCGCAGTCATTTCTGCGCGCGATAGCGAAACCGGTGAACCGTTTACCCGCGATGAACTCATCGATCAGCTGGGGGTCTTTTTTCTTGCAGGTCATGAAACGACAGCGAGCGCCCTGACCTGGGCGTTTTATCTCTTGGCGATGTGTCCGGATGTCCTGCACCGGCTGCGGGCGGAAGTCGACGAAACCACGGACGGTGATGCTCTCACCTTTGAGGCGACGCGTGCGCTGGGCTATACGCGTGCCGTCTTTCGTGAAACCTTGCGGCTTTACCCGCCGATCACGTTTTTGCCGCGGGTCGCGATGCAAGGCACCCGTATCGGCAAGTACAAAGTGCGCAAGGGCGCGCTTTTGATGATCTCGCCCTGGACCTTGCAGCGTCATGGAGATTACTGGCCTGATCCGGACCGTTTCGATCCGGATCGCTTCCTGCCGCCAAGGGAGCAAGAGGTCGTGCAAGGGGCCTACATTCCCTTTGGAGCCGGGCCGCACACCTGTGTTGGGGCCGGGTTTGCGGCCGTCGAAAGCGCGCTCATTCTTGCCCGCCTGACACGTGAGTTCGACTTTCTGCCTGAAAACGCGGATGCCGTGCGACCGGTCGCGCGCCTCACGACGCGCCCTGCGGAGCAAATCTATGTGCGGCTCAAGTCTCATGGGCGTTGACCGGATCGGCGGTGCGGGCCGTCTGTTGCGTGCTGATTGGCTCGGGAGCGCGGGCTTCTCCCACCGCTTCGGCCTTGGTCATCCCGGCAGGCCAGGCAATGTCGAGCGTTGCAGCTTCACCAAAGGTTTTCCCGCCAAACAAAACCTGTTTCAGCACGGGCCAGGACGAAAACGTCATCATCGGAAACGGTAAGGGATCGAATCCAGACCAAAGCACATCCCGCGATGTGACCATGGCACCGGCGCGGCGTGCCATCTGTTTTGGCTCCAGAACACTGCCGTAGACTTGCAACAGGGTTGTGTGGCCTTCCTGAAAACGCTTCTTCGGCTTCAAACGGACCGGCGGCGCATTGTCTGGATCGCACACCGCAGCTGCCAGATCCTCATGCTCCATGAAATGAATGCCGCTCGTCAGCCGCGGATTGCATTCCAGTGGCCAGGGCGTTCCGGTCTGGTCGACAATAAAGTCGAACGCCAAAAAGTAGGAGTAGCGGTTTGCGGCAACGAAATCGGCGACCCATTGCGCCACTTGCGGGGCATCTTCAACACGTTGAAAACAAACGGCGACGGTGCCCGAGAAGACAAGGCCTTCATAGGTCACATGCGCCAGGATCTTGCCGTCCTGGCACAGGGTCAAGGTGCTGAGTTCGCGGCCAAAAACCCGCTTTTGAACGATGGCATCAGGATCGGTCAAAAGTTCTTCCGGAACAGTGTCCGGTGCCAGCATTTGCATCTTCTGCCCGGAGCATCCGATGCGAGGTTTGAACACACACGGCGTGGTCCGCACCAGTCTGGCAGCCTCAGGATCGGTGGCAAGATGGGTCTCGGGGGCCGGCAAGCCCGCGGATTGCGCCAAGCGGCTGAAGAGGTATTTGTCGTTGAGGTCCCACAGCACGCCATGCGGATTGGTGAAGAGCCGGGTCCTTTCCGGGAGCCGCGGCGCCAGCAGGCTGACATGAAGAGCTTCTTCGGAAACGGGAACAACCAGATCGACGTTTTCTGCTTTTATGATGGTGAGCAGGGCATCGAGAAACTCGGATTGCTGCGTCGCTGGCGGTGGTGTTTGATAACACTTGTCGACCACATTCGACGGCCGGCTCAAGTGCCACGCAAATGGATCGGCCACCAAAACCCGGCAGCCCGCACCTTTCAAGGCCCGGGCGAGTTCCAGCGACTTTGGAAGCCGTCCAAGTGTGAGCAACACGGTTTTTGGGAGCGTCTCCGTTGCCACCTCTCCATTCCCTGGTTGTCTATTGATCCTTGCTCATGCAGCATCTGCGCCGTTGGTCTTGGCGGCCTGCAGGGCCTCAGTCATCCAGCTTGCGACGGCTTCTGGATGGCTCTCGTGCACCAGATGCCCTCCAGTCGGCGTGAGCTGCAGATGTCCGTTCGGTGCGAGCGCTGCGGCTTTTCTTGAGCTGGACGGCGGCACCATCGGGTCGTCTTCGGCTGCATAAAGATGAAGCGTCGCGCTCAATCGCTGCAGCATGGCGTTCAGATGCGACAGATCCCAGGAAGCCATCATTCCAAGAGCCCCGCGAACATGGCCGGAAGATCCAAGGAGGCGTTGGTAAATCGCATCACCTAGCGGATCGATCCGGGACCCGGTTGCGCTCAAGAGGTTGTTGCCAAGCGGCGTCGACTTTGCGAGCAAAGAAAACATGGACGCCGATAAGGGATTGGCGAATAACGCCTTGGCCATTGGCGACAGGATTCGGTTGCCGCGGATCGGCTTCAAGGCTCCGTTGACGCTGAAAATTTGCGGCGTTGGGTCCTGCGTGTGTTTCGCATGACGCGTTGCGTTGACCAGCGATATCCCGATAACCGACCCGGCCGAGTGCCCGAAGAAAAATTGCGGTTTCAAGTCCAGATGGTGCAGCAATCCTCGGATGGCAGTCGTCATGCCTTCAAGTGAGAGGTCCGGGCTTTCCGTCGGCCGGGTGAAGCCATGGCACGGCAAATCCAGGACGATCAGCCGATAGTCGTTTTCCAGAAAGGGGATTAGATTACGCCAGGAGAAAGAGGCTGCCCCGGTCCCATGGATCAAAAGAAACGCCGGTGCCGCTTCTTGACCTAATAATTGGACATGCCACCGGTAACCGCTTGCCTCTACAAACTGGCTGGCCTCTCTATAAGGCCAGTCTTGCCCGTCCCGGTCCCAGTTGAGCCAATCACGATCCGCCATCAGCTGTGCGCCTCCTCAAGCGAAGCGTTGACGAGATCGGACATGGCACGGGAATCGGCATGCCGCAAAATATGCAGATCTGCGCCCATGGTGCTGGCCAGAGTGGAAACGGATTCCCGCGGACGGCGGGCGATGTCGATACAAATTGCCCGGATCTCATGCGCACGGCATTGTTCAGCAAGGCCATGCACTTGTTCAGCTGCCCGGGTTCGGTCTGGCGTGCCATCCAGCGCAATGTTGCCCCGTCCGTCCGTCATGAGGACCAGTACTGGTGTGCTTCCTTGCCGCCGGACACTGAGCGCGAGCTTCAGGCCCCGTTCCAGACCGGCTGCCAGCGGTGTCGGACCTCCGCCTGGAAGCCCGGCAAGTTTTCGCTTTGCCATGACCAGCGATCGGGTCGGTGACAAAAGGGTTTCTGCTTGGGTGCCGCGAAAGGCAATCATTGCCACTTCATCGCGGCGCACATAACACCTGGAAAGCAACTGCTCGATGGCGCCTTTGGTTTCGCCAAGACGCTCCAAAGCCGTTGAGCCGGAGGCATCAACGACGAATATCGCAGTCGAGGGCGTCTCATGACGCAGGCGTTGATAGCGGTAATCGTCGCGCGTGATCAGCGTGCGCGGTTTGCGGCGCGGTGGAGCGGCGATCGAGCGTTTCAGTCTTGCTGCCAGAAAGTCCCGGTTGCGGTTCCGGATGAGTTGCCACGGAGCGGCCGCACGCAAGGTCGCAAGAATATTTGGACGGGCATCCGGACGGGGCGGCATGCGGGAGGTTGAAACCGGCCGGCCGCGGCGGGCGTCTTTGCGAACCGCACCGGACTTTCCGGACCGGGCACGGGGCGAAGATTTGGTTGTGTCGGCCAGAAACTCGGGAAGACCGTCGATTGTGCCAGCTTCGACAGCCGCCGAAAGTTCTGAAAGCGCGGAAAGGTCCTGCTCAGCAGTTGCAGGCGTGTCCTGATCCTGGTTTTCCCCGTCCTGTTTGGGGCCAGCATCCTGTCGGTCAGATTGGCCATTGTCCTCAGGCTGTGTCTGGTTTTCTTCGACCGGATCGTTTGGTTGCGCGGCGAGGGACAGCCCAAGGCACAAGCGGACTGCGGTGAGGGCATCTGCCTCTGAAACGGTGCTTCGCTCCTCCAGCGCTGCAAGCGTTTGGCAGAGCCTTGAGAGGTGTTTCAAGGTTCGCAGCGAAGAAACGCCCGCGGCAAACGCCAGACGGGACAGAAGGCCGATCAATTCGTCACTGATGATCACGTCGGCAGCAGTGACGGTGGAGGTAAGCCCCATGTCGGGTGAATGTGACGCGACCTCACTCCAAGGGATTGCATTGAGGTCAATCATGAGCCCGAGCCGGTCTCCCAGCGCTTTGGGGAGTTGTTCTTCGGGGGCTGCCCCTTCATCAACCGCGATCACCAGAAAGTCTGCGGTGTCTTGGGCAGCAATGTCGGCCGGACGGCCAGCCTTTGGGCAGGCGCGGCGATCCATTGTCTCGCCGATCAGGGCCGCAACAGGGGCTTCCACACGCTCCGCCATCGGGATGAGAAGGACGCCGTGATCGGCCTTTGCGAGAAGCCCGGGCTGGGTGATGACACGCCCGGCGAGGGCGGTTGCCGGAATGTCGACACTGCCGGTCAGGCCCTGCAGGGAAACGGATGAGGGAACGCGGACCCAGGGTTTGTCCTGGCCCAGCAGCGCGGCAAGGTGATTAAGATAAGCATCACGAACACCGCCTGCGCGGGCCTTCAGCCAAAGGCCGCCCAGTCTTGCACTGCCGATTTTAAGGACCTGTGCTGCAAGAAGGGCGTCCTGCCACGTATTCGGGGCAAGTTCTGGTCTTGCGGCGTCAAAGGCCTGCATGGACCGGACATCATCCATGCGCTGCCTCTGTTGCGGCGGCGGCCTCGGCGCTCACAGCAGCGACAGCGCGTTCAATTCGCGGAGCGCTTCCGGCATCATCAAGCGGATCCCGCCGCAACCGGTGGCACAGAACCATTGGCGAGATATCGGAGACATCCGCCCAGGTGACCGCCAGACGCCCGGCGAGGGCTGCGCTTGCCCGGCAGGCCCGCATGAGGGTCAGCTCGCCGCGCATCCCGTCAATCCCAAGGCTCATGCACAGTTGAGACATCCTTGAGAGGACATCATCTGGAATATCGACCTGCCGCAGGATCTTTCGGGCCTTGACCACTTTGTTCCGGATGGCAGCATCCTTGCGGGACCACTTCGCCACAAATGCATCCGGGTCGGCTTCAAATGCGTCACGGCGGCGGATCACCTCGATACGTTGCTGGAGATCGTTGATTGTGCGGATCTCGACACTGAGGCCGAACCGGTCCAGCAGCTGCGGACGCAGATCGCCTTCTTCCGGATTGCCGCTTCCGACCAGCGCGAAGCGGGCGGCGTGGCGAATGCTGAGGCCTTCCCGTTCGACCACATTGACGCCGGAGGCCGCTGCATCAAGTAGAAGATCTACCAGATGATCTTCGAGTAGATTGACTTCATCGATGTAGAGAAAGCCCTGGTTGGCCGCTGCCAAAAGCCCTGGCTCAAAATCCTTTTCGCCCGCAACCAACGCCTTTTCAAGATCCAGAGCACCGCAAATCCGGTCTTCTGTCGCGCCGAGCGGCAAATCGATCATGGGGGTGCGGATCTGCACTTTTTTGGGCGGCTTCTTGCCATCGGCGGGGGTGCAAACCGGGCAGGCGGCCTGCGGGTGGTCCGGTGAGCAATTGAACCGGCAGCCCGCGCGGGTGTCAATTTTGGGCAACAGTTCAGCGAGTGCGCGGACGGCTGTCGATTTGCCGGTTCCACGATCACCAAAAATCAGGACACCGCCCAAAAGTGGCTCTACGGCAGCCATCAGCAGGGCCTTTTTCATGTCCTCTTGGGCGACAATGGCTGAGAAGGGAAAGGGTGCTGACATCGGAATCCACCATATAAGAGTGTCAATATAAGTTGACACATTTTATTGGTGGAGAGAAGAGGCGGATCGGTTTTTTTGGAGTTGTACGTAGAATGCCGGTGTCTTTGTGTCCAAGCAGCACGCGCCGCCATGTCTAACCAAGAAAAGCGGACACCAAACGGGAGGCAATAGCACCACATCTCTATGCTGGCGGCAACTTCCGGCGATAAGGGAGCTATTGTTGGTCCCAATTCGATTGGATTAAGATCTTTTAGGTCAAACAATTGACCGTTATCCGCTGTCCTTGATGGAAAGGGATGTTATGCCCAGCGACACTTCATTGATCCTCTGCCCGGTCAATCTGCGCCATGTGCAGTTGAACGTCACCGCGTATGAAGAAGCCATGGCCATGGCGCGGCGCAGGGAGGCAAAGCTTTTGGTGGCGACCATTGCGCCTGAAATGGAACGGAACCTCAACATTCGGGATTCCGCTTCCTACTGGGAAAAGCAGCTGAAGAGTTTTGTAGAGCAGCATCCTGCAGAGGGGATCGAACTGGAGACCGTTGTCCGTCTCGGCGCAGTGCACCGGCAGATCGTGAAGCTCGCAGATGAGCGAAACGTGGATCTTATCGTGATGGAGTCAGCCAATCCACGTGTTCAGGATTACCTGCTTGGCACCACCGCAAGCCACGTCGTCGCGCATGCAAAATGCTCGGTCTATGTTGTCCGGGGTTAACGCGCGAACAGAAGGTTCAAGGACGGCCTTTGATAGGGCGGTGAACGCCCCCGTACGGATCGGGGGCGTTCACGCTGAGTTCTAAAGCTTGCGCTGCTCGGACCGCAGCGCCAACCATAGGCAATAGCACATGATCAGGACGACCATGGTGAAAGGAATTCCCATGGAGACCGCTGCCCCCTGAAGTGCGTTCAGTCCACCGCCCAAAAGCAGGGCTATGGCCACCAGACCTTCGAGTGTGCACCACCAAACGCGCTGCACAACAGGTGCGTCCAGCTTGCCGCCGGCTGTGATCGTGTCGATCACAAGGGAACCGGAGTCCGACGAAGTGACAAAGAAGATCACAATGAGAACGAGCGAGATCGGTGCCACGATGCTGTAAAGCGGCAGCTCCTTCAAGAAACCGAAGAGCGCGCCTTCCGGTGCGTAGCTATCGATGACCGTGGCCCGCACACCTTCTGCGCCGCCTGCATTCAGCATGTCGATCGCAGCGCCGCCGAATGTGGACATCCACAGTGCACAGACTGCAGTCGGGGCAATCAGGGCGCACAGGACAAACTCCCTTACCGTCCGGCCGCGGGAAATACGCGCAATGAACATGCCGACGAAGGGCGACCAGGCGATCCACCAGGCCCAGTAAAAGGTTGTCCAGCCATGGAAGTAACTGGTGTCTTCCCTGCCAAACGGATTGGAGAGCGCGGGAAGAAGGGTCACGTAGTCGACCATCACGCTGAAGTATCGCGAGAAGGCGGCGCCGATCCCGGTCACGATGACGACAAAAAGGAACAGGCCGACAGCCATGATCATGTTGATTTCAGACAACCGCTTCACGCCTGCATCCATGCCGAGCAGCACGGATCCGAGCGCGATCAGTGTGATGCCGACGATGATAAGAACGGTGAGCGTTGGCGATGGCGCGATGCCGAAGACCTCGTTCAAACCAGCTGCTACTTGTTGTGCACCTAATCCAAGCGAGGTGGTCAGGCCAAACAGCGTCGCAAATACCGCGAGTGTGTCGATGACATGACCCCAGAACCCCCAAACTTTTTCCCCGAGCAGCGGGAAAAACGCCGACCGCAAGGTCAGTGGCAGGTTGAGGTTATAGGCGAAGATAGCCAGCGACAGGCCGACGGCCGCGTAGACGGCCCAACCTTCAAGCCCCCAATGGTGAATTGTGCCGACGATGCCGATGTATTCGTTGCCGGGTTGGGTGATGTCGATGCCAAGCGGCCGCGCGCCGCCGTTTTCCGAGAAGTTATAATAGACAGGCTCCAGTACGCCGAAGAAAAGCAGACCAATACCGATGCCTGCAGCAAACATCATGGCGATCCAGCCCGCATAGGAATAGTCGGGTTTGGCATCCTTGCCGCCAATCCTGACCTTGCCGACCGGCAGTACGATCAGGGCCAGGCAGAAAAGGGTGATCGCGTTGACCGACAGCACCAGGAACCAGTCGAATGTACTCGTCAGCCAGGGACGCAGCCAGCCAAAGAAAGCTGCGGCAGCCTCCTGATTGGCAAGCGCTGCAATAACGAAGCCCAGGATCAGAATGCCTGAGACGATGAAAACCGGATTGTGGATGTCCAGCCCAAGCGGACGGATATTGTCTTGTCCCAGTTCGTATTCCGTCTCGAAATCCCAAACCCTTGGGTCTGGATCGAGCATCTTTTTGTGACTTGTGTCCGTCATTGTCTCCCCCTCCTGGCTTATACTATCGGAGTAGACTGACACGGCAGGCAGGTTCTGTCTAACGCTGCGGCAGAAAAGTGATCATTGTCTGCTTCAAAAAGAGGCAGGTGATCAGTAATAGATATTCAAAGGCCCGCCGCGTTCAGAATAAAAACACAAAGTTACTATCACGACATAAGGTCATGTTGCGGCAAGTGCGCGCCTAGTGCGGGGAGTCAAGGCTTTGAAATCATTGGAGCGGGTGAAGGGAATCGAACCCTCGTCTTAAGCTTGGGAAGCTTCTGCTCTACCATTGAGCTACACCCGCTTGAGCCCATCTTTAGTGCGCTCAGTCCGGCGAACTGTCAAGCGGTGGAATTGTGTTATCCCGCCCGCTGCCATCTTGCCAAGACCGGCCCGAACCTCCATGTTCCGCGCGGCGCAGCGCCTTTGGAATATTTCAGGCTCCGGAACAGACTATGCGGGAAAAAATCAAAGCCCTGGTTACCTCACGCACGTGGGAATACTGGATCATCGCGATCATCGTCGTGAATGCGATCACGCTCGGGCTGGAAACCAGCCCGTTCGTCATGGACCGGTTCGGGTCGGTTTTGATTGCAATCGACCAGACAATCCTCGGCATATTCGTGATCGAAATCGCGCTGCGTCTGTTTGCGCATGGCTTGCGCTTTTTCAAGGATCCCTGGAGCCTCTTTGATTTTTTCATCGTAGCAATCGCATTGTTGCCGTCCAGCGGCACGCTCTCAGTCCTCCGCTCACTCCGCATCCTCCGTGTTCTGCGCCTGATTTCCGTTGTTCCGTCTCTGCGGCGGGTTATTGGCGGGTTGATTGCCGCCTTGCCGGGCATGGGGTCCATCGTCGTTCTGATGGCGCTGGTGTTCTATGTGTTCGGGGTGATGGCGACCAAACTCTTTGGGGCATCGTTTCCCGAATGGTTCGGTGATCTTGGGGCATCGCTCTATACGCTTTTCCAGATCATGACGCTGGAAAGCTGGTCCATGGGGATCGTCCGGCCGGTCATGGAAGTCTATCCGCTCTCTTGGATCTTCTTCGTGCCGTTCATCCTGTGCACGGCTTTCACGGTTTTGAACCTCTTCATCGGTATCATCGTCTCCGCCATGCAGGAGGAGCATGAAGCGGAAGCCGACGCCAACCGCCAAGCAATTCATGATGAAACGGGGCTCATTTTGGAAGAAGTGAAAGCCTTGCGGGCCGAACTTAAGGAGCTGCGGGAGCAGGCGGCAAAATCGTAGTTGCTGCGGCGTAGGAGGGTGGTGTGTTCTTCGGTCCAGAGCCCAGTCTTGCAGACTGCGGTTCTGCCAAAACGCCCACCCGAAACCGGCGGAGGCGGTGTTTTAAGGCGGCAACACGCGCGGCAGCCTGGTCAACCTGTGCTTCACTGATCCGGCCATCCGCAACGGCGGCCACAATGGCGGCGTTGACCCGGTCACCGAGCTGAGGGTCGGTCCGGTCAAAACTGGAAAAGAGCACAATGTCATTTCCAGCTGCGATCGCTTGCACCGCTGCGTCTTCGATCGAAAACCGATCAGAGACTGCATCCATCTCAAGATCGTCCGTGATGATGACAGCATCTTTGCCGGCCAGGGTTCTGGCCTCCGCAATCCCCTTTTTCGAAAGAGAGGCTGGAGTCTCTGGCGTGTCGGAAAAGCGCGGGTGAACAAGATGGCCCATCATCACCATGTCCACCCGGTCCTGCTGCCTGAGCGCGCGATAAGGCTCCAGTTCATGCTCGCGCCAGGACTGGCTGATCACCGGCAAACTGGAGTGGCTGTCCGCCGTTGAAGATCCGTGTCCTGGAAAGTGCTTGAGTGCTGTTGCAATTCCAGCGGCCTGATGGGCGGCAATAAACCCCGCAGCACAATTGGTAACGGTGGCCGGGTCAGCGGAAAAACTCCGCTTTTTCTTGCCGATAATCGGATTGTCCGGGTTGATGTCCACATCAACGACGGGGCCGAAGTTGACGTTGATGTTGTAGGCGCCAAGTTGGGCGGCTCTGCGGGCATAATAAGCGCGGACCTTGCGCGGCGCACAGTTGTCTGTGGCGGCCGGAAGATTCTTCGCTGCGCTCCAGGTCATGGGATCGCCAAGAGGGGCGAGACGCTGAACCAGGCCGCCTTCCTGATCAACTGCGATAAAGATAGAAGACACGGAACCTTGATCGGCAAGGTGGCGAGTCAAGGTGGTCAGCTGGTCGGGTGTTTGAATGTTGCGGCCAAGCAGCATAACGCCGCCGATGCGGCCACTTTCAAGTTGGTCGCTGACAGCCATGACACCCGGATCCAATGGGCTGGTGCCGCTAAACCCAACCATGATCAGTTGACCGACTTTCCGCTCCAAAGGGCTGGCTTCTGGCCCACCGGAAATGTGCCGGTTAGGTCCGGCTTGAAAGAGGGTAATCCACAGTGCAGCAAGGAGAAAAGGGACGAACAGCAGCATGGCGGTCAAGGCCAGAGATCGTTTCGTCGCTGAAAACAAGCCTTTTACTCCACTCCAGAAAACGGATGCTGATCTTCTCTTCTTGCCAAGGTAGCGCCGCGGGCGTGAGAAAGCGATCTTATCGATCTTCGTACGATAATGATCGTGGCAGCAGACTGCGGCCTGGGCCTGGAGACTTAACCGTCCGCGCTGCCGTCAAGGGCATCCAGGAGATCCTCCGGCCCTTCGACGATCAGAACCACTCCGGTTTCGGTGTAGTCGCGGGAGACCACGTCCAGTCCGAGGCCAGTGATTTTCCGTTCCAACTCGGAGCTCGATGCAAAGTCTGCGCTGACCCTCTTGCGGGAGAGCTTCTGGAAGGGCACCAATTCGGCATTCGCGATCGCGTCTTGCGCAGCGCCTGAATAGGCGCGGGCAAGGCCCCCGCCGCCCAGCTTCGTACCGCCGAAGTACCGGACGATTAAAACAGCGCAATTGATCAGGTCTGCACCCTGCAGGACACGCAAGGTCGGCATTCCGGACGTGCCGGCAGGTTCGCCATCGTCCTTGCCGCTTTCCTCGATCCGGTCCTCATCAAGAAGCCGCCGGTGCGCGGTTACGATGTGATTGGCCTTGCGGTGTTCCTTGCGCAGTTCTTCCAAACGGGTGTCGAACTGCTCAATAGGCACCAAAAAGGCCAGGAACCGGGACTTCCGGTCTTCCAGAAAGCCTTCGTATTCGCGGGTGATGGTTTTCAAGGACATTCAGTGTTCAGGTTGATGCCTTGAAATGCTTGGAGAGCTTCAAGGCCTGGCCCTGATAGTTGGAGCCGATGCCCTCGCCATAAAGTGTCGCGGGCCGTTCGGCCATGTGCTCATAGACAAGGCGGCCGATGGTCTGGCCGTGTTCCACGATAAAGGGCACGTCGTGCGACCGGACTTCCAGAACCGCGCGTGAGCCAACACCGCCTGCACCGGCATGGCCGAAGCCGGGATCGAAGAAACCGGCATAATGCACCCGGAACTCCCCGACCAGTGGATCGAAGGGCACCATCTCGGCGGCATAGTCCGGTGGGACGTGAACGGCTTCCTGGCTGACAAGTATGTAGAAAGCGTCCGGATCAAGGATCAGTTCAGCATTCTGACGGCGGTAGATCGGTTCCCAGAAATCAAGCGGGTCTTGAGCGCCGACCAGATCAACGTCAATCAGCCCGGAATGATGCTTGGCGCGGTAACCAATCAGGCTGCCCGGGCCTTCGCCTTCGAGATCAATGGAAAGCTGGACACCGCCGCCGATCCGCTCATTGCCGCCGCTCATCAGGGTTTCTGATTTGTGGATGCCTTCAAGATCAGCATCCGGGATCAGCGATTGTCCCCGCCGGAAGCGTATCTGACTGAGGCGGGAGCCGGAACGCACCAGGATCGGGAAAGTAAGCGGCGAAATTTCTGCATAAAGCGGTCCGGCATAGCCGGCTGGAATGGTGTCGAATGCCTGGCCATTGTCCGTAATTACGCGGGTGAACACATCAAGACGCCCGGTGGAGCTTTTTGGATTGGCCGTTGCCGAAATGTCGGGCCGCAGCGCCAGGTTTTCCTGCAAGGGAACAATGTAGACGCACCCGGTTTCCAGAACGGCCCCGTCCTGAAGATCTATGGTATGAAGCTTCAACTGCTCCAAGCGGTCCGCCACTCTGATGTCCGGACCGGGCAGAAAACTTGCACGCACCCGATAGGCAACGGTTCCAAGGCGCAGATCGAGGCTCGCAGGCTGAATTTGACCTTTGACAGGGGGCTGCGCGGCGGAAATCTCCTGCGCTGCGAACATCGCCTGAATGACTCGCTCGGGCAAAATTCCGCTCGCTGCGATCAATGCGCTGCCTGTGGTGCTTTGGTCCGCTGATACGTTCATCAATTCATCCTGCAATCGTCGTCTAACGTCCTTAACGGATGCGGCTGGCCCCGCCAACTCTCTTTCTGGCCAATCTTAGGAAAAGGGGGGGGTAGATTGACCGAAAGCCCATTTTCGCTTAAGTGAAAGCCACCTCGTGGTGATTTGGGCCGGCCGGCTTGCAGCCACGTTAAACAAGTCGCTAAAAAGGCCGGAGGTGCAAACCCCGGTCTTGAGGCTGGGGTTTTTTCGTTTGGAGCGAACATCGACATGACTGACACCAAGAACACCGCCGGAACCAACTGGCGCCCTGCAACCGCACTCGTTCATGGCGGCACCACCCGCTCACCTTTCGGCGAGACGTCCGAGGCGATGTTCCTGACACAGGGTTTTGTGTACGACAGCGCTGAAGCAGCCGAAGCGCGGTTCAATGGCGAAGATCCGGGGTTTGTCTATTCGCGGTATGCCAACCCAACCGTTGCGATGTTCGAAGACCGTATCAAGATGCTGGAAGGCGCGGAGGCAGCTCGGGCGACGGCCAGCGGCATGGCCGCGGTCAATCTTGCCCTGATGGCGTCGGTCAAGGCCGGGGATCATGTGGTTGCAGCCAAAGCACTGTTTGGTTCTTGCCGGTATATATGCGAGACCCTGCTGCCGCGTTTTGGTGTTGAGAGCACGCTGGTCGATGGGACTGACATCGAGCAGTGGAAAGCGGCCGTCAAGCCGAACACCAAGGCCCTGTTCCTGGAAAGTCCGACCAACCCGACACTGGAAGTGATCGACATCGCCGCGGTCGCGGAAATTGCAAAGTCGGTCGGTGCCCGCTTGATCGTCGACAATGTTTTCGCGACGCCGATGTTCCAGTCGCCACTTGAGCTGGGCGCGGATGTGGTCATCTATTCCGCCACCAAACACATTGACGGGCAGGGGCGCTGTCTCGGCGGTGTTGTTTTGTCCGATGAAGAATGGATCACAGAAGAGGTGATGCCATTTGTCAAGCATACTGGCCCGCACATGAGCCCGTTCAGTGCCTGGGTGCTCTTGAAGGGGCTCGAGACATTGCAGCTGCGGGTGGCGCAGCAGACGAACAGTGCCGGACAGATTGCGGACTTCCTGGCAGGTCAGTCCAAGGTGACACGCCTGATTTACCCGGGGCGGGACGATCACCCGCAAGCCGAGATCGCCAAGCGCCAGATGCGCGGTGGTTCGACGATGGTGGCGCTTGAAATCGAGGGCGGCAAAGAGGCTGCATTCCGGTTTGTGAATGCGCTGGACCTGATCCGGATCTCCAACAATCTCGGCGATGCCAAAAGCCTGATCACCCACCCGGCAACGACCACCCACCAGTCGATTGGCGAAGAAGCCCGCGCCGAGCTCGGCATTACCGACGGCATCCTGCGCCTTTCTGTTGGTCTGGAAGACCCGCAGGATCTTCTTGAGGACGTCGAAAAGGCACTGGCGGCGATATAGTCTGCCAGTTCAACGATTGATCAGGCTCCCGGATAAGGACTGGCCATTTTGAGCCAGGTGACTTGCATCTCTCCGTCAACAAGCTCCTGATGGCCTGCAAGGAATTGTTGAATGTACGGCATCTGGAGGTGTTCCTTTAGGTCTGCCAGAGACGCCCAGGCTTCGTAGAAGACGAAGAGATCCGGGTCGGCCCGGTCGCGATGCACGTGATATTGAAGAACGCCTTTCTCTTCCCGTGTCGAGGCGACCAGCGCGACAAGTGCCTGTTCCAGTTCTTCAGCAGAACCGGGCCGTGCGCGAGCTTGACCGACCAGCGCATAAGGTCCGGTTTCATCGATGTCGGGGTCCGGAAGCGCGAAGTCAGGGTTGGACATGGAGATCTCCTTAGGTATGATGCATTTCGTACCTAGGTGAATAAAAGGTAAGATGCAAGCCTTACCTATCGAGTGGTGCATGAGGGATGAGATGGGAGAGAAGGACGACAATCTGGAGCCGGTCGACCTGGACTTGGGAAAGGTCCTCACCGCCTTGGCAGATCCACATCGGCGCCGCGTGATCCGGGAATTGGCCCAGGCGGACACGGGCACGGAGCGGACCTGTGCCTCCTTCCAGCTTCCGGTCAGCAAGGCCACAGTGACGCACCATTTTCGGGTGTTGCGAGAATCGGGCTTGATCCGGCAAGTCGATCGGGGCAATTCCAGAGCCGCCGCTTTGCGCAGGGAAGAGATCGATACTCGTTTTCCCGGCTTGTTGCCGCTGATTGCTGAAGAGATCAGCACCTGACATTCTGATCTAACGCGTCGATGCCAGAAGTCCGGCCGCCGTCATCAAGGTGCCGCCCGCCGTCCGGTTCAGAAGTCTTGGATGTTGTCTCAGGAAGCCGAGGCACTGTTTGGCACCGGCCGCATAAAGCATCACAAACGCAAAATCGAGTGCGGCCATGGTTGGGCACATGATGGACAACTGGGGCAGGACCGGTGCCGTAGGGTCAATGAATTGCGGGAAGAAGGCGGTGAAAAAGACCAGTGCCTTCGGGTTGCCGAATGCAACCGCAAAGCCGCTGGCATAAAGCCGCGCCGGATGTGACGATCGGTCCGATGTTGCTGCGTCAGGTAAAGTTGGTGCTGACCGCCACATTTTAACGGCCATAAAAATCAGCGCACCGACACCGGCCCATTTGATGGCCTGAAACGCTACTGCCGAGTTGGCGATGATGATGCCCAGGCCTGCTGCGACCAGCAGCATCTGGATCATGTTGGCGGAGATGTCTCCGAGCGCAGTATAGAGCGTGCGTTTCGTCCCGAAGCGCAAGGCATGAACCATACCCAATAGGATACTGGGACCAGGTGTCATGGTCAGGATGAGAGAGGCGGCGACGAAGGCGAGCCAGGTTTCTAGGGGCATGATGTTGTCCAGACGGCAATTGTGCTGGAAGGTCGAATAGAGATATATCTCTGTATAAGAAAATAACTTGAGGTTATATTTTGCCGTCAGATTCTCAAGATCTTCCTCTCGCAATGGTCCGGGCTCTTCGGATCATCGAGGAAACGGGAAGTGTTTCCGAAGCCGCTCGGGCCCTTGGCATATCTCAACCGGCTGTCAGCAAGGGCATTGCACAGCTGGAAAAACGGTTTGGACTGGATTTGCTCATCCGCGGGGCCCGGCCACTCGGGTTGACCGAAGAAGGGCAAGCCTTGGCGGCATTTGCCCGTCAGGCCGATCTTCTGCAAGACAAAGCGCTCCGTCATTTGCAAGATGTCCGACGAGACAAGATCGGGACCGTCCGTCTCGGGTCCTTTGGATCGTCTGCCTCCTTTCATATTCTCCCAAGGCTACTTGGCGCGTTTGGCCGGAAATTTCCCGGTATTGACGTTGAGATCCTGGAATTCCCGGACGCAGACCTTGAAACGGTTTTGCGCAGCGGAGGTGTGGATGCGGCGATCTTGGCGGATCCGCACAAAGAGGATCTGGACATTCTCCCGCTCGTGTCGGACGAGCTGGTCGCCCTGGTTCGGGACGATCATCCGTTGTCGGTACGGCCAATGGTGCGGGCGGAGGACCTTTGCCACGATCCCTTTATCCTGACCAAAGGCGGGAGCGCGCCGTTGGTTGAGAAATGGTTCGCAGCTGCCGGACAGACACCGAAAGTGGCGCACACCATATTGCAGGTGAATTCGATCCTGGCACTGGTCAAGGCTGGCCTTGGGGTGTCGATCATTGCAAAACTCGCTCTTCCGTCTGAGCCGGTTGGCGTGAAAGTCTTGCCGCTCACCCCAACTGCGCCAAGGTCGATTATCTTGGCCCGGATCGACAAGGCTCCGCGGTCTCGTGCCGCGCACACTTTTTGGCAATTCTGCGAGAGCACCTGGACCTAAATGGTCGGACCTGAGTGGTATGGCAGGTTAATCAGCGATCCTTCAAGGCGCGGAGGCCGATCAGGACGCGGGCACTGGCTGACACAAGGCAAACGCCGGCAAACGCCCATGCAAGGATAGGGAACCAGGCTGGCAGTAGAGCCATCAGCAAGAAGAGGCCGATCGTTTCGGTGCCTTCCGCCAAGCCGCCAATGTAGTAGAGCGACTTGGCCCCCTGGTGGCTGGTCGAAAGGTTGCGTTTTTCCGCCATGATTGCAAAGGCCAGAAACGCAGAGCCGTTGGCATAAAAACTTGCAAGCAGAGCCGCTGCGGGCAGCGCATTGGTCTCTGGAGCCTGGATTGCAAAGGCGAGTGGAATTGCACCGTAGAAAAAGAAGTCGAACGTGATGTCCAGATAGCCGCCAAGATCCGTTTTCTGGCTGGCGCGCGCAACCGCGCCATCCAATCCGTCAAACAGCCGGTTGAGGGCGATCAGAACAAACCCTGCCAGGAAATATCCAAAAGCAATTGAGACGGCAGCCAATAATCCCAAGCAAAAACCGGACACTGTCACCATATTGGCGCTGATGCCGGCGTTGGCCAGCCGCACCCCGATTGCATTCAGGGGAGGATCGATCATTGGTCGAAGGCGGGCATCAAACATGTAGAAGCGGCTTTACGAAGGACTGTTTGGGCGTTAATGCGAAATCCGGTCCGATTTCACAAGCCACACTCTTTCACGGTTGCGTCAATCGCCCTATAAGCCACATGCAACTCGGCCACTCGGCCGGAATGATAAAAGGAACAATCGTGTCTGGCAGTTACCGCGCCATAACCGACAATATCGAAGTCTCCGTAGAGCCCTATTATCTGGATGATGAGTCGAAGCCGGAAGACCAAGAGTTTATCTGGGCCTATCTTGTTGAGATCCACAACGGTGGTGACAAGCCTGTACAGCTCAAGAGCCGGTATTGGATGATCACGGACGCGCTCGGCCGGCTGGAGGAGGTGCGCGGTGAAGGTGTGGTTGGTGAGCAGCCTGTGATCGAGCCGGGGGAGACCTACGAGTATTCCTCGTATTGCCCGCTTGCGACCGATTCCGGGATCATGGCCGGATCATACGAAATGGAGCGTCCAGACGGCACGACCTTCCAGGTTGAAGTGCCAGCCTTCTCGCTGGATCTGCCCGATACGATCCGTAGCCTCAACTAGGTTGGGCTCCGACGCTTTCAGATACTGTAGATGCCGCCCGCAAAACCGATCAGGACCCACAAGATCCATTTCCGTCGGTTGAACGCGGTGAGCAGGGCAACGGCCAGGATCGCCATGACAGCATAGATCGCATGTCCGGCAAAACCGGTGCCAAGGACGAGCGCAAAAAGATCTGGGTCCCGGTTTTTGGCCAGCGGATAATGATACTCGGCGAACATCACCAGCGACACGGCGGTGACGCCAACGATCCAGCCAACAAAGGCGATCAGCATCCGCACACCCCAGTGGGCTTTCTTCTGGGCTTTGTTGCGGGACACCTGCCGATTGGGGCGGTGGGCTTGAGCGGGGTGCCTAAGGGCAACTTGCTGCTGATGGCGCCTTAACGGATAACGCACAGTCGCCTGATAGCCTTGTGAAGGCTTGTTCATCCCCATCTCCGCATGATGCCCCTTGGCCTTTTCGGCTCTGATCGGGTCTTAGCGGCCTCCCGGTTAGGGGCGGGTAAAGCTATTAATTCAATTTGGAACGATTTGGGCCGCCAGGCGGAGTTTGTTTAATGCACCCTGAACCTTGACCCAAACTAGCGCGCCGTCACGCTTGCAGAATGCGACTGGTCATGGACCCAGTTGGCGATAAGGTCGAGTGCTCCCGGTGTAAAGGCCTCACGCCCCAAAGCCAAAAAGGCCCACTCCACCCAAAAAGGCATTTGGTCAGGGCGCTGGTAGTTGAACAAGTCAGAGCGCAACAACCCATGAGTGGCATTGTCGATGATCTCGAACCGATTGGCTGGGTGCTGGCTTTCCAGAATTTTCCGGTAGGTCTGAGAATTGTAGTTGGGATCAACGTTCAGGTCGTCGCTGCCATGAATGATGAACATCGGCTTTTGAGCGGTCTTCAGCGTTTCTGTGGAGTTTGAACGCCAGTTCATTTTGACGAAGTGAAACCGATCCTCCGGCATCGGAGTGGTCGTGTCTTGAGCGGCAATGTAATCGGCGTAAGCCGCCTCTGGGCCCAGATACTGTTCGTTCTGAGAGGCTTGGCGATCCAGTTCAATTTTGATTGCCTCTGCAGAAACGCCTTTAGCAGCCAGTCTTTGCCGTGTGTAATACTGCCCCTGGCGCTGCCAATCGACGGCACCTCCAACGAGCACCAGAAAGTCGGTTGGTTCGCTTTCTTGAGCGAGGTGAGGCAGCACCCATCCGGCCTGAGAGAACCCCAGAAAGCCAAATGAAGACAGTGATAGGTCGGGAAGAGTTTTCAACCGGAGAAGGGCTGTTTTCGCAAGGTCAGCCCTGTCACTCATGGAATGGTCCAGCCAATTGCCTTGACTGTCGCCAACGCCTGGCTTGTCCCAAGAGTAAACGGCAATGCCGCTCTCAAGAAAGACCTTTATGAGCGGCAGGTATCCGCCGCCAGAGTACCGGTCCTGCTGTCCGTCGCCATGGACCAGCAGTATGACAGGAGCACCCTGCACGCCGGGCAGGTGCAGGGTCCCGGAGATCTGTTTGTCCTGATGGCGAAACGAAACCGACCTGGCCTCGTAAGCCGAAAGGTCAAAATCATCGAGACCCGATAAGACCTGCAGGCCGAGGACCAGCATGACCGCGCCAAAGACCGATCCGGTCAGCCAGTAGAACCAGCGCCGTGCCATGGCTCGCAAGGATCAGTACCCTCTGATCAGGCCGTGCGGTGGCGGGCGATGGCACCGCGCTCAATTGCTGCGACGGTCAGTTTGTCCAGGCTGAAACGATCACGCAGCAACTGGAGGATCCGCAGCTCTTCCTTTTCGACGTGAAGATCGGCTGCAGCAACTTCAACGGCCAGCGCATAGGCGGTGTCATAGAGTTTTGACGGCAGAATGTCGCCGACCAGTTCAAGAACCAGCGACAGGCCATTTTCATCCTGCAGAATGTCGCCGCAGCGCTGAGCTGCCGGAATGACATTGTTCGGGTTGTAATCCTTGAAGACGGGCAGTGTCTTGATCATGTCGCCGATCGTTGCCAGTTCATTGTCAGTCATGGAATTGTCCGAGGCGGCGACAATCACCATCACGTAGATGAGAGCTTCCTCGATGCTGATCGGGTCTTGTCCTGACACTTTTCAATTCTCCTTGGCCACCAATGGGCATTTCTGTTGCCCCGATGTAGCTGCTCAAACCCGCTGCTTCAAGCATGTTCCCTTTGACAATTGATTGACGGCGGCCCCGCTGTTTTCTAGTGTCGCGCCGCATCAAGCTGGCCAACCCCGGTGAATGACCCGTTTCGCCAGCTTTCCCCTCAAGAACAACTGAAATGACCTTAAGAACATGACCGATCAATCCCTGCCTCCGCTTGACCTTTCGCAAGAGTTTGTCGAGGCGGCCACCAAGTCCAAAGCGTGGCCGTTCGAAGAAGCGCGAAAACTGGTCAAACGGATCGAGAAGCGGGATCCGCAAAAACCGGTTCTGTTCGAAACAGGTTACGGCCCGTCCGGGCTGCCGCATATCGGTACTTTCGGTGAAGTTGCCCGCACGACGATGGTGCGCACCGCGTTCCGCCTGTTGACCGAAGACAAGATCCCGACCCGGTTGATCTGTTTCTCCGATGACATGGATGGAATGCGAAAGATCCCGGAAAACGTGCCGGACAGAGCCGCGCTGGAGCCGTATTTGCAGATGCCGCTCACTGTCGTGCCGAACCCGTTCGGCGGCGACTATGAGAGCTTTGGCCATCACAACAACGCCATGCTGCGGCGGTTCCTCGACACTTTTGGCTTTGATTATGAGTTCGCGAGTGCGACCGACTACTACAAGTCGGGCAAGTTTGACGACATTCTTCTGCGGGCTGCAGAACGTTATCAAATGCTGATGGATGTGATGTTGCCAACGCTTGGCGAAGAACGCCGGGCGACCTACTCGCCGTTCCTTCCGATCTCGCCGACCTCTGGTCGGGTTCTTTATGTCCCGATGAAAGAGGTCAATGCCAAGGACGGCACCATCACTTTTGAGGATGAAGACGGCCAGGACGTGACCGTGCCGGTCACTGGCGGCAACGTGAAGCTTCAGTGGAAGCCGGACTTTGGTGCGCGCTGGGCGGCGCTTGACGTCGATTTCGAAATGTTCGGCAAGGACCACGGTCCGAACATGGCGGTCTACGACAAGATCTGTAAGGTCCTCGGCGGAACGCCGCCGGAGCATTACGTCTATGAGCTGTTTCTGGACGACAAGGGCGAGAAGATCTCCAAGTCGAAAGGCAATGGTTTGTCCATCGATGAATGGCTCACCTACGCGCCTACGGAAAGCCTGGCGCTTTACATGTTCCAGAAACCGCGGACGGCGAAGCGGATGTATTTCGATGTGATCCCGAAGGCGGTCGACGAATACTATACGTTCGCGCAGAAATACGAGCAGATGCCTGTTGAGCAGAAACTGCAAAACCCGGCATGGCACATTCACTCCGGCGACATCCCGAAGATCGACTTACCGGTGCCGTTTGCCATGTTGCTCAACTTGGTGTCCGCATCCAACGCAGACAGCAAGGATGTGCTTTGGGCCTTCATTTCCCGTTATGCGCCGGGCGTAACGGCTGAGACACATCCGGAGCTTGACGCGCTGGTCGGCTACGCAATCCGTTATTTCGACGATTTTGTGAAACCGACCAAGTCCTTCAAGACACCGGATGAAACGGAGCGTCAGGCACTTGAGCAACTGGATGCGAAACTTGCAGCTTTGCCGGCCGATGCCGACGGCGCAACGATCCAGGACGCGGTTCTGGATGTAGCAAGGGCGATCGAGCGCTACCAGGATCACAACAAAAAAGGACCTGATGGTGGACCGGGCGTGTCCGTTGCCTGGTTCTCAGCGCTTTATCAGCTTCTGTTGGGACAGGAAAAAGGCCCGCGTTTTGGATCTTTTGTCGCGCTCTACGGGATTTCCGAAACCCGCGACATGATCTCAAAAGCGCTCGCCGGAACGATCTCGGACTAGAGCGCCAGACTTATGAAGACAAAGCCGATGACCGTGTGCCGGTCATCGGCTTTTTTGTTTTCAAGACACACAGGCGTTCATTTTGACGCTCGCCATTGCATTCGGCCCGAAAACAGCCTCTGACCGTTGGCCGTCCCGGAGCGCAACAACTTTTGCGCCGGTGATTTCAGCATCTGACACCGTGATCTCGCGGTTTTGCACGGTGTCGTCGACGTCGATCGTAAAGGAAATTTTCTGGGATTTTCCAAGGCTGTTGACAGTCAGTTGGATGCTGTTGTCGCCGTCTTTTACGGATGGGATGGCAGTCAGATGCTCTCGGCCATCCGTGATTTCGAACGGCTGAAACACCTGAACACCGGCGCCGCTTGACGTTGTGTCAAAGATGAGACCGAACGGGGAGGGCTGAAGGTCGATCGTCACGGTCATCGGGCCAAGGTCGCAGCCGCCAGCCGCAGAAATTGTGAAACGGTCTTTTGGCGCCCCCTCATCGAACTGGACATCGAGGTCCGCTAGAGCCGGGCTCGACAGCGCCAACGCCATCCCACATATCGCAATCATCCGCATGCTGGTCTCCTTCATCTGGTGACCCATATACGGCTCCATGATCAAAGCGGTTTGGTTTCGCCCCATCATCGCCAATCTATCGTTCCAACGTCACGTTTAAACACGATTGCTGTCAGGATTGGTGGTTTCCCATATTGGGAAATGGTGGGCATGTCCAAAGCATCATTCGACCTGATCGAGACCCTGTTCCGTGCCAGAGTTCGTTGTCGTGCCGTCTGTGAGGGTCCGCAGGCTCCAATCAACAACGTCTGGCGCGAGTTGTTCCAGATCGATTTCGTTGAGGGCGCTGGGTTCAGCCCAATCTGCTTGCGGAAGATCTGTCAACCACTCGGTCTGCCACTGGCCGATCTCCTTGGCTTTGGCCGCTTCTGCGAGTTCCTTGAATTCATCCGGGGCAGTTTCCAGCGGCGTTGCCCAGCCAAAGCGGACCAATTGCGAACTCAGATCGATCGCGCCTCGGGTGCAGACTGCCGAGATTTCTTGAGGGGCCAAGTCTTCTTGTTTGACACAGCTGACTTTCAAGCGCCGGATGAGACCTCGTAGAAAGGTTCTGGCCCGCATGCCGCAAGGCCACGAGGCACCCAGTTCTGTCTTGCAGGTGGCTTCCAGATCCAGCGATTCAATGTGAGCGAGGCGCACTGTCAGGCGCCCGGACTTCAGATGTCCTGCATCCGGAACTTCAACGCGGACCAGTTCCAACGGACCATCCGGGACTGGTTCGACCGGCGGGTTCAGGAGTTCTAGCAGCCGTTCCGACGGCCCGACACGGGTAAGTTTGCCGGTGACCTGAGGTGCCGATACACCGTCCGGCGATACGTCCCGAATGGCATCTGGCGGGGACGCGGTAGCTTGTTCTTCCTGCGGTGGCACACTCGGGGCAAGCGGAGCTGCACCATTTTCAGGTTTGGCCGCCACAACCGGTTCGGTTTGAGAAGAGACGATCTCCGGCTCAGGTATAGCGGGCGGTTCTGCGATAATGAGCCACGCCACCGCGCCGGCGAAAGCACCGACGACTGCAAGTGGGACGACCAGTGAGCGGATTTTCATATCCGGATCTCAACCCTGTTATTGGCTCGCCCAGATGATACGGGCTGTCCACTCAATTGCCGAGTGGAGAAGCGCCGCCTTCTCCGGATTGTCCCCGATTGTCTGGACCTGCAAGGTTTTCGGTGTCCGTTTCAAAAGCGTATAGACCGCAAGACCGCCTTCTGAGGGTTTTAACACAATCCGGTCACCGCGCCGGACCGCAGCGGACGGCGCAACAACAATCAGGTCACCTTCACGATAAAGCGGCAGCAAGGCGTCACCAGACACTTCAAGGGCAAAAATGTTCTGGGTGTGGTCAGTCGGAAAAACAATTGTTTCCCAGTGTTCTCCCGTCGGGCGGCCCGTGGTGTCGAACGCGTTTTCCTCATGCACGTTGGAAAAGCCAGCAACCGGCAGCGCAGAAAGGGTTGTGGACGGCCTTTGTTCTGGGGCTTCCACCCGACTGGCAAAGCTTTTCAGGCTTTCGCCTGTGGCCTCAAGGATCTTTGCAAGAGATTCGGTCGATGGCCATCGTGGACGCCCATCACCGGCAAAGCGTTTCGAGCGGTTAAAGGTAGTCGGATCCAGTCCGGCTCTCTTCGCCAGGCCTGACGGCGTCATCTCGTTGTAAGAGGCCAATGCATCAATGGCAGCCCATACTTTTTCGTGCGACAGCATCGGGGCCCGTCTCCCACCACCAATCAAACAGGAATAAATACCTTTTTTCCGAGTATGGTGAGTGCAGTTTTTTCTGTCAAAAAGCAAGAATGGCAGCACAGACAAGGGTGCACTGCTTGTCTGTCCCGACGAGCATGAGTAGTGTCCGCCGAAATTATCCTGGACAACGGACTTGTCTTACTCCGATGGACCCAACCCCGCATGGAGCGAAACCCGCGCATGACAGCGATCTTCAAAATTGTGCCCAAAACTATGTGGCAGGCAGCCGAACAGTCTGGCGTGTTTAAAGGAGCTCCTGTGGATCTGGCTGACGGTTTCATTCATTTCTCCAGCGCTGAGCAGGTCCGGGAAACTGCTGCCAAGCATTTCGCCGGCCAGAACGATTTGCTCATCGTCGCGTTCGACGACACAAGCTTTGGCGGCACCCTGAAATGGGAGCCGTCGCGAGGCGGGGCCTTGTTTCCGCACCTCTACTCCGACCTCGATCCAGCTTCGGCGGTTTGGGTAAGGGATCTTCCCCTCGGCGATGATGGGGCGCACGTGTTTCCGGAGCTGGCGGTATGAGCGGGAACGTGTTTGAAACGGCAATCCAAAAGAGCCTTCAGTTGCTGGACGCGGAAGCAGCCCACCGCGTGACAATTTTGGGCCTGAAATCTGGTTTGGTGCCTTCGAGGACAAGCCCAGTGGATGCCCGGCTCGCCGTCAACCTTTGGGATCTGACTTTCCCGAACCCTCTTGGCATGGCCGCCGGGTTTGACAAGAACGGTGAAGTACCGGATGCCCTGCTGAAGCTCGGGTTTGGGTACACGGAAGCAGGTTCGGTTACGCCGCGCGCTCAACCCGGCAACCCAAAACCACGCGTGTTCCGTTTGCCGAAGGACCTTGGGGTCATTAACCGGTATGGCTTCAACAACGATGGGCACGCTGCTCTGCGGGACCGTCTAAAAGCTCGGAACGGAACTCCTGGCGTGGTCGGCATCAATGTCGGCGCAAACAAGGATTCTGAAGACCGCACCGAGGATTACGTAGCCGGTATCCACGAATTCGCGGAATTTGCCTCATACTTCACAGTGAATATTTCTTCGCCGAATACGCCGGGTTTGCGGGATTTGCAGGCACGATCCGCGCTTGCAGACTTGCTGACCCGCGTCATGGCAGCGCGCAATGACGCAACTGCGAAAATCGGCCGGCAGGTGCCGGTTCTCTTGAAGATTGCGCCGGACGTTGTCGAGGGCGACCTTCAGGACATTGTCGAAGAAGTCTTGGACAAAAAGGTTGACGGTCTGATTGTTTCCAACACCACCATTTCGCGAGAAGGTTTGAGCGGCGAGGGGCCTTTCCAGGAGACCGGGGGCCTTTCCGGCCGTCCGTTATTCCAAAGATCAACCATTATGCTGGCAAAGGCACGCAAGATGGCGGGACCGGATCTCCCGATTATTGGTGTTGGCGGTATCGACAGCGCAGAAACTGCTTGGGAGAAGATCCAGGCCGGAGCTGATCTGCTCCAGCTCTATTCCGCTCTTGTTTTCAAGGGGCCGTCGCTGATCGACGAAATCCTCAAAGGCCTCGCTGCCAAGCTTGACGAAAAGGGATTGCCGTCGTTGCGGGCCGCCCGCGATGCCAGCGTTGATGACTGGGCATCCAAAGAGCCGTAAACGCAATAACCGCTATCCGAAGGTTTCAGCAGCGCGGCGCTGGCAAACCGCCAAAAGTGTCAGGCCGCGCAGTCCGAGAAACAGCGAGATCGCTAGCCAGAGACCATGGTTTCCCATCAGCGGAAACAGCGCATAATAGGCGGCGATATAGACGGCGAGCGACACCAGCATCATGTTGCGCATGGTGCCGGACCAGGTTGCGCCGATGTAAACGCCGTCCATCTGATAGGCGAGAACGCCGAGAAGCGGCGCGACGATCACCCAGATCAGATAAACCCGGGACAGGGCCTGGACGTCTTCATTGGTGGTGAGAAGATCAATGATCATGTGGCCGAACAGGGCAAAAAACACTGACAGAAGCGCTGCCATGGCAAAGCTCCACAGCGCCGTCAGTTTCAACGCCCGGTCAAAGGCCTTTCGTTTCCGAGCGCCAACGGCCCATCCAGCGAGCTGTTCTGCAGCTGTCGCCAGGCCGTCGAGGAAATAAGCGGCGATCATTGTAAATTTTTGCAAGACGGCATTGGCAGCAAGCACAGCGTCCCCTTGATCGGCAGACCGGGCCATGAAGAAGGCGAATGCATAAAGCAGCGCAAAGGACCGGATCATGATGTCCCGGTTCAGTGCCATCATCCGCAACAAGAGACGTTTGTCGAACACAATCTGCGGACTCGGCCAAGTGCCTGGTCGCGGGCGCGCCAGGATTATGGTCAGGCCGAATATTGTGGTCGCAACTTCGCTGAGAACCGTTGCGAGCGCGGCGCCTTCGACACTCCAACCCAACCCCATGACGAACCAGATGCTGAGTGCAATGTTGAGGCTGTTCAAAAACAATTGCACCATCAGCCCGGTGCCCGCGCGTCCAAGGCCGATGAACCAACCCAGGATCGCATAGTTGGCAAGGAGGAAAGGTGCACTGTAGACGCGGATGTCGAAGTAGCGTGTCGTCGCCGCCTGAACGTCCTCGCTTCCGCCGAGAAACCATTGCCCCGCAATCAACAACGGTAGCTGGCATATAATCACCAACGTACCGCCGATCCCGGCAATCACCAAAGCCCGCAGGAGAGACGCCCGGATTTCGGCCTCGTCGCGTGCGCCAAGCGCTTGGGCCGTCAGGCCGGTGGTGCCGGAACGCAAAAAGTTGAAGGTGGTGAAGACGAGGTCGAAAATGATACCGCCGAGCGCGATACCGCCAATCAGGGCAGCGTCTCCGAGCCGCCCGATAACAGCCATATCGACAACACCAAGAAGCGGTGTCGACAGATAGGCAAGCGTCATCGGCACCGCGATGGCCAGGACACCGCGATGGGTCACGGTCAAGTCAGCCGCTGGGGCGGCGTTTTCGGTGGAAGTTGGGGAGGACATGCAAACACTTTCGATTCAAGCTGCAGTCATCGCCTTGGAGCGGGGGCGCGTCAAGGGCACGCACCCGCATGGCGGTCATGTGGCTTTTCGGACAAGCGGTTTTGTCTATATTTGAGCAAATGACACTTCCGATCGTGCATCACCCTGCCTATTGTGCCGACCTTCCTGCAAACCATCGGTTCCCGATGGACAAGTTCCGCGCTGTCGCCGAACTCGTCCGGGCGGAAGGTTTGCTTGGAAGTGGCGACTTCTACCGCCCTCGGCCCGCGCCGTTCGAGTGGGTCGCTCTTGCACATGATCCGGTTTATGTCGACCAGGTCTTCAATGCGGAAGTACCGGAAAAGATCGCCCGTGAAATCGGCTTTCCCATGCGCGCTGACATCGCGCTGCGGGCCCGGTGTGCAACCGGAGGCTCGGTTCTAACCGGCTATCTGGCTCTGGAGCACGGTCTTGCCTGCAACACGGCGGGCGGCAGCCACCATGCCCGGCGCGCACACGGTGCCGGCTTTTGTGTCTTCAATGACGTCGCAGTTGCCTTGAAAGTTCTGCAGGCTGATGGTGCAATCCGAAAGGCATTGGTGATCGATCTCGATGTGCATCAGGGCGACGGAACCGCCGATATCTTTTCAGGTGATCCGGATATCTTCACGTTTTCAATGCATTCGGCCAAAAACTATCCGGTTCGAAAGGTGCCGTCGCATCTTGACCTTGCCCTGCCGGATGCAATGGAAGATGCCGCCTATCTGACGGCTCTCCAAGAAGTTCTGCCTGATTTGCTGCGCCAAGAGGCTTGGGATCTTGTCTTCTATAATGCGGGTGTTGATCCATATTTTGAAGATAGGCTGGGCCGCTTGGCCCTGTCCCGAGATGGCCTGAAAGCGCGCGACCGCTATGTCATTGAAACTGTTCGCAGCCTTGGTATTCCACTGGCTGGTGTTCTTGGCGGTGGATACTCAACCGACATTAAGGAACTGGCCGATCGTCATGTGACCTTGCACAGAACGGCGCTATCGGTTTGGGAAGCCGAAAGGCGGTCCGAGAGAACAAGCGTTTTGGGGTGATGTCAGACCACAATGTTTGTTTGGACCACGGGCGTTGTGACGCCGATACTTGACCCGGTGACAGCTGTTTCTTGAAACTGACTTGCGCGCGTTCCAAATTCAGTGGCCCTGGGTCTTAATGTTTCTACGAGCTCAGGATCATTCAGGTCATCCCGACCAGCTTTCAATTCATCCCGGATGTCGTCGAGGTCGTCTTCGGTTTCGTCATCTTTTTCAGCAAGCGCTTCCAGCCATTTGGCCAGCATTTCGATATCATCGCCCACCTTGCGCAACCGATCTTGTTCATCGCGCATTCCGGCGATGCGGCTGTCCTTGTGAGCAGTTTCCGATTTGGCCTGCTGTTCAGCATAGGCGAAGACGCCGGCCTTCAACGCTTCGGTCTGTTCTTCCCGTGCTTTGGATCCGCGCCCAGTGGCGGTCCGATCCTTTATCCCAGTGTATTCAGATGGTGTGCCAGTATCCGGATTGGAGACGGCGGGGTCTGAGAGGTGCTTTGCGGTTGCGACCTGGGCAGCGCTCGAACCGACGGCAACCTGATTAGACGCAGTGGGAGGCTGTGATGCGCTGCCGAGTGTACTGGAAATCACGGAGCTGACAGCGTTGGCCGTCGCGCTCAGAGAGCTGCTTGAGCCACCTCCCAATTCTCCGGCGGCCTTTTTGAGCCCGTTGGCAGCACTGCTGAATTCCTTCGAAATCTGCTTGAGCTCTTTGAGTAGGCGTTTGGCCTGTTCCGGTGTTGCAAATCGAAGCAGCTCTTTCAGTTGCTCAATCCGCGCTTCGATGCGGGCCAGACGTTCTTCTCGGAGCGCATCCTTGTTGTCTTGCAGGGCGCGGGCCATGCTGACGCTGCTTTCAACAGCGTCCTTGAAATCCTGAAGGAGACCCTGCGCTGCCTTTTGTTCTTCTTCAGTCAGTGGCGAGGCCGTGTTGCCGATTTGGTTCAAAAGCGTTTCGGCTGACCGGACAGACTTCTGCAGGCCTGAGCCATTGCTCTGAGGCCGCACCGAAAACTGCTGCTGGCTGGGGATCGAAACGATCGAAAAAACAGACATAAACCAATCCAGAATGAAACAGGTGACAGTGTCTCTTCAGGATGGTTAATGATTGGTTAAATTTCCCGCATAAAGTGTATCGCCGGGCCTATCTGTTTTTCCCGACAGCAAGCAGCCGTAACAGGAGCCATATCGGGATGACGACAACGGCGCCCGCCGCCAGATAGCCGCCAAGACGTCCAAGCGCATGAAAGCCCATGTTCCACAGGCGCTCGACAAACTCGATGGCCATATGAACGAGATCGATTGGGTTCAAATTAAGCGCAGCGAGTATAATCCCAACAACAAACGATAGGAAAACAAGGCGCAACAGAACTTGCCCAGGGGAGCCTCCCATGAAACGGTTCAAGTTATTGTCGGACATCAGGTTCTCCAAAAAATGCAGTTTTGCTCGCAATAGACGTAAGCACCAAAATCAGGTCTTTCAATGTAAACATTTTAGCTGGAATGAAACATGCGATCGAAAAACTCGAAACTGCAAACGAAAACAGATCGCTGTTAACTATATGTGGTGTCGTAAATCGCAAAAATGTGTACGTAACAAGCTAATGACAAAAGACGTGTTTTGCTCTAACAATGACCCTGGAAGACTTACTTGGGCGTGTACAACCCACCCACACTCGTACGCGGTCAGCTTCCACGCCGGTTTGTGAAAGACAATAATCGCAGCTGTGTTTTAACAGGACTGCGGAGCCCAACAGGCAATCAGGCGTAGCTGGGGATTGACGATGCACTCCGATCGGAGACGATTGGCGTCGGTCCGCACCAGTGCCGGGAGCTCCATTAGGCGTTTCCAGGTAAGGGAAAGTTTTTGCGCGGTAAGCAGGAGCCCGATCTGCTGCCGCGCTTTATTCTCCAAAATGACGAAGTCTTTCCTGAGGCACCACGCAAAAACTGACCTGTGCGCTGCTCAAGGATCCGACCGCCCGTTTCAACTGGCACCAATGTGGCGTAGTTGCTCCGTGGCGGTAATATGGCAGGCGCATAACCAATGGGTTGCGCAAGAAGTACCGATCTGCGCCCGATGCGCGCGCATTACTCAGGTCAATCAGTTCGGTTTCACAAGCGGATCTGGAGGACCAACGGATGAAAGCGCTGTCTCCAGTTCGTCGTCTTCCTCCGCACTTCGTGTCCGGCAGGCAGCGAGTTTTTCCCGAACCTTTCTTGGGGACTCGCCAAACCATAATTTAACGGCTCGCGAAAAAGTACTGAGTTCAGAAAAGCCCAAGAGAAAAGCGATCTCCTTCATTGGAAGGTCAGTGGAGCGCAAATACCGCTCTGCTGCGGATTTTCGGATCTCTTCGTTCAGTTGTCTGTATGTCGTGCCTTCCTTTGCAAGAAGGCGCTGGATTGCCCGTTGCGACATACCGATTTTTGCCGCGATCTTTGGCAAAGCAGCTCCACCTTCAGACAGGCTTGCAGCGATTTCGTTTGCCAGGCGCGAGATCGGAGAGACCATCTGCCCGAATTCATCCAGTTCCTGAAGCGCCGATTTTAAAATGATCTGGTAGAGATGCGGATCCTGACGCCGCAAAGGCCTGTTGAGCAACGCCTTTGGTAAGCTGATCCGGTTTGTCGGCGCATGAAACTGGATGCGGCCTTGATATTTCTTTTGAAAGGCGGATGTCTTTTCTGGCGGGTAGGTTGCGATTTCAATGAGAATGGGCGGGACGTTCATGTCGAGCGCATGTTCCAGCTGCCGGGTTGCCCAGCCTATCCGGGCAAACATGTTTTGCCGCCACTCCCCGCGTCCCTCCAGGCTGGGCCATTCGATAAAGGCGCCGGTCTCTGTTTCTTCGAACTTGATCCGGTAGGCATTCGTGCGGATCTGGATAAACCGGACCCAAGCCTGACACGCATCACGCAAAGACGGCGCGCAGGCAAAAACGTAGTCGAATATGGAAAAGCTGCCGACATCCAGCTTGTTGAACATGTCGAACATGATCGCGTCATCGTTCAGAGAATTCGCGACATATTCAAAGGTGCCATGCCAAGCCGTTATGGGAACGATACCCTGCGGATCATCCAGAGCCTGAAGGTCAAAGTTATACACTTTGGCGATATGAGCCCAGTCCAACCTGTCGTTTGGACAGACGTCCCGCAAGACACGCAGCACATCCGCGCGCGCCCACTCTCCGTCAAGCGGCATTTCCCCTCCAAGCAAACCTTAAGGTCTTTTTCTTACCTCCACTTTGCATGAGGCGGCATGTGGGATCAAGTCGCGTCGTATTTTGCAAACACGAATGTGATCGGAAAAGAAAACGCCGCTTTCCAGAAAAAGCGGCGTTGAAAGGTGCAAGAGTGCTGCTTTTTATCAGGCAGCGTCTTTGACGGCGACTTCGCCTTTGGGCGGGAACCGGCCATAGAAGGTTTCGTTGTTTTTGGCCATTTCACGCAGCAGCTTGTTTGGCTTGAAGCGTGGTCCCCACTTGCGCGTGAACTTCTTGCAAAGTTCGACAAATGCGGTCGTGCCCATCATGTCGATGTAACTGAGTGTGCCGCCCGTGTAAGGGGCAAACCCAAAGCCGAGGATCGAGCCGACATCGGCCTCGCGAACGTCGGTGAGGCAATTTTCCTCAAAGATCCGGGCCGTTTCTAGGGCCTGCATGACAAGCAGACGCTGCTTGAGTTCTTCGATGTTGAAGCTGTCGGCTGATTTCGGTTGGCCAACGACGTCCGGAATACCCGGCCACAGGCTCTTGTCCTTGCCGTTGTAGTCATAGAACCCCTTGCCGTTCTTGCGGCCAAAGCGTTCCCGTTTGACGACCATCTCTTCCAGGATGTTGTCGAGCGGGCCTTCAACGTATTTGACGCCGAGATCCTTGCGGGTTGCCGAGACGATCTTCCAGGCAAGGTCCAGTGCCACTTCGTCACCGAGAGACAGCGGACCGACCGGCATGCCGGCCATTTTGCCCGCGTTTTCGATCATTGGCGCCGGAATGCCGTCCGCCAGCATCATCAAGCCTTCCCGGATATAGGTCATGACAACGCGCGATGTGTAGAAACCGCGGCTGTCGTTGACGACGATCGGGGTCTTCTTGATGGCCTTGATGTAGTCGAGTGCCATGGCAAGAGCCCGGTCGGACGTCCGTTTGCCCATGATCACTTCGACAAGCATCATCTTGTCGACAGGCGAGAAGAAGTGGATACCGATATAGTTTTTCGGACGCTTGGAGGCTTGCGCCAAAGACGTGATCGGCAGTGTCGAGGTGTTGGACGCATAGATCGCCCGTGACTTCATCACCGCTTCGGCTTTTTCGGTCACTGTCTTCTTGATCTCGCGATCTTCAAAGACGGCCTCAATCACGAGATCACAATCGGCGAGTTCCTCGTAGTCCGCGGTCGCTTGAATGCGGGACAGGATCTTGGCCTTTTTGTCTTCCGTGGACCGGCCGCGCTTGACCGCCTTGGTCAGCAAGTCTTCGGTGTGGGCCTTGCCCTTGTCGGCAGCTTCCTGGTCGCGGTCAATCAGAACTACATTGATACCTGCTTGCGCAGTGACATAGGCAATGCCCGCTCCCATAAAGCCCGCGCCGAGGATGCCAACTTTTTTGATGTTATTGGGGCGTTGGTCGATGGGGCGGCGTGCGCCTTTGTTCAGCTCCTGCATGGAGACGAACAAGGAGCGGATCATGTTTGCGGCTTCAGGGGTTTGAAGGACCTTCGCGAAGTAGCGGCTTTCAACCTGAAGGGCGAGATCCATCGGCAGCTGCAGGCCTTCGACGACCGCATGCAGCAGATAACGGGCGCCCGGGTAGTTGTCGAAGGTTTCGCGGCGGTAGATCGCGTTTGCAGCCGGCCAGAACTGGAAGCCCGCCGGGGAATAAACCTTGCCGTTCGGCAGCTTGAAGCCTTTCTTGTCCCACGGCTTGACCGGATCAACACCGGCTTTCAGCATTTTCTTGGCCGCGGCAACCAGCTTCTTGGACGGCGCCACCTCGTCGACCAGCTTCAGCTGCTTTGCCTGCGGTGCACGCAGCGTCTTGCCCTGCAAGAGGAACTGCATGCCCTGCTGGCCATCGGCCATGCGCATGACGCGCTGAGTGCCACCAGCACCCGGGAACAGGCCAACTTTCACTTCCGGCAGACCCATTTTCAGGTCTTCGTCGACAACCCGCGCATGACAAGCGAGCGCCAACTCTGTGCCACCGCCCATGGACGTGCTGTTCACAGCTGCCACAAACGGCTTGCCGCAGGTTTCCAGCTTCCGGTAAACGAGGGTCAGTTTGCGGGAGCCTTCGAACAGCGCTTTTGCGGCAGCTTCTGGATCTTTCGCGCGCTGCACGTGGAAGTCTTTCAAGAGACCTTCCAGCATGGTCAGATCTGCACCGCCGGAAAAGGCGTTCTTACCGGATGTGATGACCGCGCCCTTGATGGCCTCATCGCCAACAACCTGATCAACGACTGCATCGAGTTCTTCCATGACGCTGAGATCGATGACGTTCATCGATTTCTCCGGCATGTCCCACGTGATCAGGGCAATACCGTCTTCGTCGGTTTCGATCGTGAAGTTATTGTAAGTCATTATATATCCTCCACTTTATCCTTAAACGCGCTCGATGATGGTTGCGGTGCCCATACCGGCACCGATGCAGAGTGTGACCAGCGCGGTGTTGAGGTCGCGGCGCTCCAGTTCGTCTAGAACGGTTCCGAGGATCATCGCACCGGTCGCGCCAAGCGGGTGGCCAAGTGCGATGGCACCACCGTTGACGTTGACCGTTTCCGGATCAAGATCGAACGCTTGTTGGTAACGCAGCACAACGGACGCAAAGGCTTCGTTGATCTCGATGAGATCAATGTCCTTCATCTCCATCTTGGCGTTCTTCAAAAGCTTCTCGGTCACGTCCACCGGGCCGGTCAGCATCAGCGCTGGTTCGGAGCCGATATTTGCGAAGGCTTTGATGCGCGCGCGCGGCTTCATGCCGATGGAGCGGCCGGCTGTCGAAGAGCCGATAAGCACTGCCGCAGCGCCATCAACGATCCCGGAGGAGTTGCCGGCATGGTGAACGTGCTTGACGTTTTCCACTTCCGGATGGGCCTGAATGCCAACCGCGTTGAAACCACCCATGGCACCCATCATTTCAAACGACGGATTGAGCGAGGCGAGGGACTGCATGTCCGTCTCCGGACGCATGTGCTCGTCCTTGGCCAAGATCGTGATGCCATTGATGTCCTTGACCGGAACAACAGACTTGTCGAACTTGCCGTCTTCCCAGGACTTGCCCGCACGCTTCTGGCTTTCCACGGCATAAGCATCGCAATCGTCACGGCTAAAGCCGTATTTGGTTGCGATCAGGTCAGCGGAAACGCCCTGTGGCATGAAGTAGGAGGGAATGGCAACCTGCGGCTCGATTGGCCAGGCACCACCTGATGCGCCAAGGCCGACCCGGCTCATGCTTTCAACACCACCGGCGATGACAAGCTTGTGCTGGCCGGACATGACCTGAGCGGAGGCCATGTTGACTGCATCAAGGCCTGATGCACAGAACCGGTTGATCTGCATGCCTGGAACCGATGTGTCATAATCCGCTGCGAACACGGCTGCACGGGCGATGTCACCGCCGGCTTCACCGACCGGATCGACGCAGCCGAGAACCACGTCATCAACCTTTTTCGTGTCGATACCGTTGCGGTCGCGGATCGCTTCCAGCGCGGTGGCCGCCAAGCGGACGGCTGGCACTTCGTGCAGGGCACCGTCCTTTTTGCCACGGCCGCGCGGGGTGCGCACGTGGTCGTAAATATAGGCTTCAGGCATCAAATCCTCCTCTAGATCAGGCGGGCCTCACGCGGCGCTTGGCAAAGGGTGGCCAGGCATGAGGTCGTAAGGATGTTTCCAGCCGGGTTGGGACTTTATGCGGTCCAGCCAGGCGGTCACGTTTTGGTATTCGTTCAGGTCAATGCCGAGTTCGCCCTCGTAAAACAGATAGCTGCAGAGGGAAAAATCGGCTGTCGTCAGTTTCGGTCCGATAGCGAAATCGTTTTTCGCCAGGTGCTTGTCCAGAATGGCCAGCGCGCTTTTGGCCCGCCCATCCAGAAACTTCACAACATCGGTTTCACCGGTCTTGATCAGCGTGCGCATGAACCGCAGCGGGCCGATCATGCCGGACACTTTCTGATTGTCGAAAATGGTCCAGCGCAGAATTTCGCGGCGTTCTTCGTCAGTCTCCCAGCCGAATTTGCCGAACTTCTCAACGAGATAGTCCATGATGACTGCAGACTGGGTCAGTGTCTCATCGCCATGAACAAGTACCGGGACTTCGCCCATTTCATTCAGTGACGAGCGGAACTCTTCGCTGCGCGTTTCGCCGTTGAAGAAATCGACCCAGGACGCTTCCCAGTCGGCGCCGCACAGCTCCAGCATGAGCGCGACTTTGTAGGAATGCCCGGACTGGGCCATGCAATGAAGAACGAATTCAGCCATAACGATGTTATCTCCCTGACAAATATGCTTATGGCGGGACTATACCGCCCCAAACAGATTTTGCGCGGGTGAATGATCGGCCCGGCGATCACCGGGCCGTTCGGCTTAAAATGCTTCGGCGCTGACCGACATCATGGTGTCAGAACCTGTTGAAATCCGGGCAAGGTGCGCCGCGGTCTCAGGCATGGTTCGTTCCATGTAGAAGGTGCCGAAGGCCAACTTGTCGGAGAGCCATTGCTCCTTGCCGTTGGCACCGTTTTTCAGCGTCTCCTTGGCTGTTTTGGCGATCTTGGCCCACATGTAGCCGAGTGCCACGAGGCCGAACAGGTGCATGTAGTCAGTTGAGCCAGCCCCGGCATTGTCCGGGTTTTTCATGGCGTTGTTCATGAACCACATCGTTGCTGCCTGCAGATCATCGACGCCTTTCTTCAGCGGGCCGGTAAATGCGGCCAGGTCTTCGTTGTCCTTGTTTTCCTTCAAGAACGTGTTGACTTCATTGAAGAAGCTCATGACCGCGCGGCCGCCATTTGCCGGAAGCTTGCGGCCCACGAGATCCAGCGCCTGGATGCCGTTCGCGCCCTCGTAGATCATGGCGATACGAGCGTCGCGGACGAACTGCTCCATCCCCCACTCGCCGATGTAGCCGTGACCGCCATACATCTGCTGGGCATTGACTGCGTTTTCGAAGCCGATGTCGGTCAGAACACCTTTGAGAACCGGTGTCATGAGGCCCATCATGTCGTCGGAGAACTGCTTGTCCTTGTCGTCTTCAGAGCGATGGGACACGTCGCCGTGCAACGCGGTCCAGATGACCAACGCGCGGGCTGCTTCGTTGAAAGCCCGGATGGACATCAATGTGCGGCGGACGTCCGGATGAACGATGATCGGATCGGCGGCCTTGTCCGGGCTTTTCGGCCCTGTAAGTGCGCGGCCCTGAATGCGGTCTTTCGCATATGTCACGGCGTTCTGGTAGGCAACTTCCGACTGCGACAGACCTTGAACGGCCACACCGAGGCGGGCTTCGTTCATCATGACGAACATGGCGCGCAGGCCCTTGTTTTCTTCGCCAACGAGCCAGCCGGTCGCATCGTCATAGTTCATGACGCAGGTCGCGTTACCGTGGATTCCCATCTTGTGTTCGATGGAGCCGCAAGACACGCCGTTGCGCGCACCGCTTGAGCCATCCTCGGCAATTTCGTTCCGCGGAACAACAAACAGCGAGATTCCTTTGTTGCCTTCCGGGGCACCTTCGATGCGGGCCAAAACCAGGTGGATAATGTTGTCCGACATTTCGTGTTCACCGGCCGAGATGAAGATCTTGGTGCCGGAAATCTTGTAGGAACCGTCGGCTTGCGGGACGGCTTTGGTGCGGATGAGGCCGAGATCCGTGCCGCAATGAGGCTCGGTAAGGTTCATCGTGCCTGTCCATTTGCCGGCGATCATGTTCGGCAGATAAGTCTGCTTCTGCTCATCCGTTCCATGGATGGTCAGCGCAGCAATCGCACCTGCAGTCAGGCCCGGATACATGGAAAAGGCCATGTTGGCGGAGGAGGCGAACTCGTTAAAGATCGTTGCCAGCGTGTGCGGCAAACCTTGTCCGCCGTAATCCGCATCAGCCGAGAGGGTGCCCCAACCGCCTTCGCAAAAAGCGTCATAAGCTTCCTTGAAGCCTTTCGGAACGGAGACCGTGCCGTCGTCGTTCCGGGTGCAACCTTCCTGATCGCCAGACTGGTTGATTGGCTGGAGGACTTCCTCAGTAAACTTGGCGCCTTCCTTCAGGATGGCTTCCACGAGGTCCAATGGAGCGTCGGAAAAACCCGGCAGGTTGGAATAGCGCTCGTATCCGAATACGTCTTTCAAAAGGAAAAGGGTATCATCAACCGGTGCGGAGTATGTCGGCATGGAAATCCTCCCAGATTTGCCGTCAGATGTTTTTGCATGACGTTTCCGTAAACGTCACCTTGGGCATCTATATACGCGCGAAATTCTAGGGCGACAAGGGGTGTCGTTACGGAAGTATAGCCCAAAAATCGAGCTGAAAGGCATCAAAAGTTAGATTTTTGTCGTGGTGTATGCACTGAACCAGTGCGTGACGCTACGTTTTTCAGCCTGTTATATAATGGTCGAAAATGCACTTAATGCGATTAAAGATAGTGTGAGCATACATAAATTGCATGAAAAAAGCCCGGCATTCCGCTTGAGAATGCCGGGCTTGATTTGCCGGTAGGAAAGACGGTTAGCCAAATCAGGCTTCTTCAGCTTCCTTTTGTTTCAGCATGCCAGAAACGATCTCGACGGTGCGTGAGAGCTCTTCAATGGCTGTTTCGATGTCCTTGCGCTGGTTCTCAAGAACTGCGATCTGCTCGTTGAAGCGGGAAAGTGCGACCCGCAGCTGCGTGACCTGTCCATCGCGCAGGTCATAAAGGTCCAGCATGTCCCGAATTTCAGAGAGTGAAAAGCCAACCTGCTTGCCCATAAGGACTAGTTTCAGGCGTGCCCGGTCGCGGCGGTTGTAAACCCGGTTCATGCCATCGCGCTTCGGATTGATCAGGCCTTTGTCTTCATAAAAGCGCAGTGTCCGCAGCGTGCAGCCAAATTCCTTCGCCAGATCGCCGATCGTGAATTGCGTCTTCTTGCTACCGTCGTCTGAGGCTGCAACCACATCGACCAGCTCATCGTTGTTGTTCAAAATCGAAAGCGCTTCGCTCATTTTGCTTGTTCTCTTGATTTGCGCCGCTGCCAGCGGGCTGCCGTTTCAACTTGAAAAGACCCAGTGCAGACCGCGAGTTCACTCGCATAAAGGACTGTCATGCGCGTATTCCGGCGCGGGTTCTTCTTGAATTCTTGTGCACTGTTTAGCTTACGTTTGCGTCACCGTCTAGTCCGGGCCACACGTGCTGTCAGATTTGCTGACGGCAAAGCGCTCGATTCGACATTGTTTGTGCATATCCTGAATGATCGGCGGCCGTTCAGAGCGCGGAATCGCATTTGGCAATGCGAGTTAACTGCCTGTTTACCCTAAGTCGACAAAGTCTTGGAAAATGCTGGCCCGCTTTCCGGCCTTCGTCGGACACTGTTCTGAAGCCAGCTCCTTTAAGTGGTCTCAAGACCAACAGCCCAGGGTCAGGATATGCCGGCTAGAAACAAACACCAGGCAGGACGCCGCGGCCGAGATGTGTATGACAGTCTAGATCGGAACGATTTGCCTCACCGCGAACCCGCGCGCGCCCGAATTGAAAGACTCACCCGAACAGCAACTGCTCTCGGCGGATATGATCGCATGTATTCTGGTGAACGCGGGCCGGAAGGAGATCTGGATGCCGTTGCCGATGAGCTGGACCGTCTTCTGTCCGAACAAGCCGAGCGGGAAGTACCACAACGCGGGCGCGGGCGTTCGTCCCGTTCAGCTCCACGCCGGGGCCGGGAGCGTGCGCCTGAAGCAGGCATTGATGATGTTATGGGGGCGCTGGACCGTCTCGACCGGCAGGTCCAAGGACTCGCCGGTGACGAAGACTATGCAGACGACTATGAGCGCGCACCGTCCCGCAGCCACCGCCCTGGCCGGTATGCCATCGACGCGCTAAACGAGCCCGATCCTTACGGGGATGATGACGGCTACTATGACGATGATCCATATGCGGATTATGGCGACGAAGATGATGCTTATTATCAGCGGGCACCACGCAGCAGTTCGATCGCCAGCCGGAATGCGTCCATGCACGCCTACAAGGATCTGGGACGCCGCATTGATGCGCTGAGAAAACCGCAAGAACAAGCGCTGGCGCATGTTCGCGAAGAGCTTGGGTCTTTGCGCGACGCACTCGGCGGAATTGCACGCGGAACCAATGAGACCGTCAGCCGTCAGAATGCCGAGTTGCGCCGTTTGGCCGACATGGTGGACCGGCTGCGCAATGACAAAAAGAATGATCAGCTTGCAAAAGAGATCCGCAAGGAAGTTGCCGAGCTGAAATCTCTTGTCGGACGGACCAATGTGGAAGGCGCCCTCCAGACGCTCGAACACGGCTACGCGCACATTTTACAGCGGCTTGACGAATTGTCCCGAGCCTCTGTCGACCCGCGTGTCCTGCGCAGCGTCACCGTTCGGCTGAATGAGATCGAAGACGCTTTTGCCGCCTTGCCTCGTTCTGAGCACATGATGGTCCTGGAGGACCGGGTCGTCTCAATTGCCGAACGTATGGAAGAGCTGCTTCAGCGCAAGGATCATGCTGAGATCGAACCCTTGCGCGCCGAGCTGCGCGAGGTGCGCGGGTTTGTGCAACAGATCGATGTGAAGGGTCTGGTTGAAAGCATCGACGACCGGATGAAGTTCGTCTCCAACCGCCTGGATGATCTGGAAACGCTGGCAAAAGAACAGCGCGGCCTCGACAATCGGCTGTCCGCAATGGAACAGCGGATGCCGGAGCCGGAAACGATCACAAGGCTTCAGGGTCGGCTTGAAGACATCGTCGGCATGATGGCCGACGACCGGTCGGCGCCTGCAGATCAGGAGCATCTTGCGCAACTGGATCAACGCCTCAACGACATCGTTGACCGTCTTGAGCGGATGGAGCAGGCCAAACCAATCCTGTCGGGCGATCCAGGTGCATTCGACGCCTTGGGAAAACGGCTTGAAGCGATTTCAACAAAGATCGATGCGATTGAAAAACGGGCGGCCCGCCCGGTCATTGCACCTGTGGCAGCGGCACAAAGCGCTTCCGGTGCGGACACCGAGTTTTTTGCGCAGATCCAGGATCGCTTGAACGATCTGACTACCCGGCTCGATCAACCGAAAGATACAGTTACGACGTCGGATCTAGATAAGCTGCGTTCGGAGATCACGGCGATGCGCGAACGGGTCGCGCAGCCAGCGTCGACCGATGCGCTCGAGCAACGGATCTCCGATCTCGCACAGCTTGTGACCACAAGTGGCGGCAAGGTCGACGACAAGGGGCTTGAAGTTCTGGGCGCCAAGGTCGCAGCTCTGGCCGAGCAGATTGAAACATCATCTTCGAACGCTCAGAATTCGGATCAGATATCTTCTGTTCTTGAACGGATTGAGACAGGGCTCGCCGAAACACGCTCTGATGTGGCCGGCATTGCGCGCAGGGCGGCCCAGGAAGCTGTCGCCAATGCACCAAAAGCCAAAAACAGTGAGTATGACGCGGCTATCTCGTCGCTGCAGAACGACCTCAAGCGTCTTTTGGATGCTGCCGAAGGCAGCGAAGAGCGGACCCGCAACACCTTTGACGGCGTAAAATCCGTCCTTGGGTCCATCACCGAGCGCTTGGATACACTGGAGCGTGTTGAGCCTGCACCGAAGCAAAAGTCCGATCCAGCACCAGAAGCGGCGGGCGGTTTGTTCTCGCCGATTAAGGTTGCCGAGCGTCCGCCACTCTTTGCAAAGGCCCAGCCGGACATGACTCAGAGCAAGGCTCAGGCTGAGCCAGCTCCGCTGCCCGTTGAAGACACGCCGGAACCCCCGAGGGACCGCAAAGCCGACTTTATTGCTGCTGCCCGCCGGGCCGCACAGGCTGCATCTGCTGAAGCGGCTCAGCTTGAGAAGAAGAAACCGGCCAAGGAAGAGGCAGAGAGCGCAGACGAAGAACGTGGCAAGGCGCGAGTCGGCTGGCTTCGCAATGTGTTGAAGCGGTCTCCGGCCGAGAAAGAAGAAACCGTTGACGAAGCGCTTGAGCTGAAAACGGCTGATATCAATCCGGCCGAAGTCGAACAGAGCGAAGAACAGACGACTGTACTGGCAGGTGACCGGGTTGCCCCCGAACCTGCCCAGGCTTCCGGTGGCCGCCGCCGCGCGATCCTTTACACAGCGGCAGCTGTCGTCCTGCTGATGGCCGGTTTCTACGTTACACGCGGCGCACTGTCGCCGTCTGATACGTCGCCGCAAGTGGCTGCAGTTCCTCAAGACGAGGCCGTTGTCGGCGAGGCTGCACCGGCAAATCCCGCCGAGGAAACGGCTTCGAGTGTTGCTGCTTCTGAGCCTGAAACGGTTTCCGAAAGCCAAGGGGCGTCAGACAGTCCACCGCCGATCGCCGCAAGCGATCCGATGCCCGCAATCGAAGGCTCTGTTGCGCTGGCACCGGCTGCAACAACCCAGCCGCCCGTGGCAGCTGCAGACCCGGTGCCGACACCTGCGGCCGCGTCTCAGTCACTGGAAGCCGAGCCTGGTGTGGCGTTTGCACCGCCAAGCGGCGTTGAAAACAGCTTTGGTGCAGCACCTGCCGGCGTTGCGGCCGGGTTCACGGCGGCCGGAGAAGCCGAACCGGCTGCTGGCGAAGCGGGCGCAGCATTGCTGGCCAGCCTGCCACCGGAAGGCGTTGGGCCTATGGCACTGCGAAGCGCTGCTGCCAGTGGGGACGCGGCTGCAGAATTCCTGATCGGTGTCAAATACACTGAAGGCGATGGTGTTGCTGCCGATCTGGCAAAGGCGGCTGCCTGGTATCAAAAGGCCGCCGACAAAGGACTTGCACCGGCGCAATACCGGCTCGCCAGCCTCTACGAAAAGGGCCGCGGCGTCCAAAAGGATCTGCCGAAGGCAAAGGCCTGGTACACACAATCCGCAGAAGCGGGCAATGCCAAGGCGATGCACAACCTTGCAGTTCTTTTTGCTGAAGGCGGCGGCGGACAGCCCGATTATGCATCGGCGGCCAAGTGGTTTGAAGACGCTGCCAACTATGGCGTCAAAGACAGCTTGTTTAATCTCGGTATCCTTTATGCCGGTGGCATCGGCGTCGATAAGGATTTGATCGCCAGCTACAAGTGGTTTGCGATTGCTGCCGACCAAGGTGATCCGGAGGCTGCAAAGCGGCGCGACGATGTTGCCAACATGATGGATCAGGAAACCTTGGCGAGCGCCCGCCTGGCTGTTGAAGGCTTCAAACTGAAAACACCGGATCCGGCCGCCAACAAGGTCACGCTCCAGCCAAGCTGGACCGAAGGGTCTGCCCTTCCAGCGAGCAATGCGTCCGTGACCGCGGTCGACAACTCGGCGATGATCCGCGAGGCGCAGGACAAACTCAACTATCTGGGTTTTGACACCGGTACTCCGGACGGCCAGATGGGCCCGCGCACACGCAGCGCGATCCGGGCTTTCCAGCGTAGCCTGGGCCTGCCGGAGACAGGTCAAGTGGACAGCCGGTTGATGGATGAGCTGAAAAGCCAGGCCATCTGACAAACCGCCTTGGACAGAACCGAATGAAGTTCGCAATGAGCCGGAGACGCAAAGCGTTTCCGGCTTTTGTGTTTCGCGGCTTGCGGATAACTGGCACTAATCGCTCAGGGTAAGTGATAAGTCCAGTTGTGCGGAATTAAATTGCTGAGTTGACAGAGCAGCTGCCACAGGTTTTTAACCATTATACATGTAAGTTTAGGCAGTCTTGTCTGCAGTTTTCCGGCGAAGCCCTGTGCAATTATACCTTCCGATAGCCGAGATACCGGTCAATATCTTCGTGATATTTGGCATGGGCGGGGCTGTGGGGTTCTTGTCCGGATTGTTCGGCATCGGCGGTGGCTTCCTTCTGACCCCGCTTCTGATTTTTTCCGGGATCCCGCCAGCGGTCTCTGTCGCGACGGTCACAACACAGGTCGTGGCGTCCTCCGCCTCTGCAGTTGTCACCTATTGGCGGCGCAAGGCAATTGACCTGAAGCTGGCCAGCGTGCTGCTTGCCGGTGGTATTTCCGGGTCACTGCTGGGCGTCATCCTGTTCGATGTTTTGCAGGCGATCGGCCAGCTCGATGTGGTGATCTCCCTGTCTTATGTGACGTTTCTGGGAACCATCGGCGGACTGATGCTGGTGGAATCTGTGCGGGCCATGCGGCGCCGCCGGTCGGGTGAACCGCCTCGGGCGCGAAAACCCGGTCAGCACAATTGGGTGCATGGGCTGCCGCTAAAGGTCCGGTTCCGGAGATCCAAGCTGTATGTCAGCGTGATACCCGTCGTCGGACTGGGGGCCGCGATCGGCTTTCTTGGCACCGTCCTTGGCATCGGCGGCGGCTTCATGATGGTGCCGGCGCTGATTTATCTGCTGCGCGTTCCAACGAGCATCGTGATCGGGACATCCCTGTTCCAGATCCTTTTCACCATGGCGGCAGCGACGATCTTCCATGCCATGGGCACCAAGACCGTCGACATCGTTTTGGCGATGACACTCATGGTCGGTGGTGTGATCGGTGCGCAGTTTGGAGCCCGCATGGGCCAAAACCTGCGCGGCGACCAGTTGCGCTTGCTGCTGGCCTTGCTGGTTTTAGGGGTTGGTCTGCGCTTTGCCGTCGATCTCTTGCTGGTCCCCGAAGACCTCTACTCCATCGCGATCCAGAAGGGGGCCGGGTTATGATCCGCGCGGCCGCCATCGCTGCGATGACACTGCTCTTCGGCACGCTCGAAACCTTTGCCAAAAGCGATGAGAGCCTGGTGACGGAGTTGTCGTCACAAACGGTTTCGATCCAGTCCAACTTCACCGGCACCGAGATCGTCATTTTCGGACAGGCCCAAGAGATCCAGTACCGCCCCGATACAGATCTCGATTACGATCTGGTCATTGTCGTCGAAGGGCCTCCGCAGGACATTACGACCCGCCGCAAGGGGCGTTTGCTTGGTGTCTGGGTCAACCGGGAAGCGGAAACCTTCAGCAACGTTCCGTCGTTTTATGCAGTGGCAAGCACAGCTGACATTTCTGAAATTGCAGGCAGAGCTCTGCTGGACGAACACGCCATTGGCCTGAACCATATCAATTTGGCCGTGTCGGGAGAGTCAAATGTATCTCTCTCCGACCGGGATGATTTCCGCAGGGCCTTCGTTCGCCTGCGTCAGGATATGGGGCTTTATTCTGAGCGGGAGACATCCATAACGTTTTTGACCGAAACGATGTTCCGGACCAACATTCCGCTGCCCGCCAACATTCCGGTCGGGGACTACGTCGTTAAAAGCTTCCTCTTTCACGAAGGCGACCTGATCGCCAACACGAACGATCACCTTCGTGTCGCAAAGACCGGCTTTGAGCAGATCACCTTCGAGTTGGCGCGGGAACATTCGTTCGTGTACGGCGTGCTTGCGGTCATTCTCGCGATCTTCACCGGTTGGCTCGCTGGCGTGATCTTCCGCAAGGATTGATCGGAGCAATACCGCTTTCTCTTAGATCCTCAAACGCCCGATCACTTCGACTTCGCCGTCATTAATCTCAACGACAATGCCTTCGCCAGACTGCGGAAAGATATCAGTCAGCGCGGTGATGTTGACCTGATGTGTGATGACAACCAGGGCACCATCACCTGACCATTGCTCGAGTATGCGCTGACCTGCTCGGGTCTGCTCAGGCCCGGCGGAGCGGTTCTGAAAAAACGAGTTGAAGACCGGCTCTTCCTCGACTTGCCCCGGAAATGCGAGTTCCGCTGTTTCGACGCAACGGCACCACTGTGACGTCAACACGCGTCCGACCTTGATGCCCTTATCTTTAAACGCCTGCCCGATCGCACGGGAATCTGCGCGGCCCTGGTCATTAAGGTTCCGCTGCGTGGAGCAATCGCCAAGCGTGAAGTTGGCCGGATCTCCGGTTCCGGGCGCCAACGCGTGGCGGAAGAGAACAATGCCGCCGTTTTCCAGCGCCTGCCACGCAGCGTCATCTGCGCGCGCATGCGGCATTGTCAGGAGCATTGCCCAAGCAAAAACCAATGCCAGGGCAATACGTTGAAACGAGAAACGGGGTCCAATTGGTCTGAATGTCATGTAGGCTGCCGTTGCGAGAGTTCGTATGAGATTCGCCACTTACTACGGCAGGGGCAGCATGACCGATCAGTCTCAATCAGAACCATCCGGTTCTTCTCAATCCAAGCCGGAACCAACCGTTGATGCCCGGGTGATCGACATCGCCATCCGGCTGGGTGTTCTCGGCGTGTTTGCTTACTTTTCCCTACAGCTTGTGGCGCCGTTTTTTGCGTTTCTGCTTTGGGCCGTTGTGCTGACAGTTGCGCTTTATCCAGCCTATGCCTGGCTAACGGCCAAGCTCGGCGGGCGGAAGGTGCTGTCGGCAACCTTACTGACGCTCATCGGCTTAGGCATTGTCATCGGACCGGTGGCGGTGCTGGTGGTCAGTCTCGTTGAAACACTTCAAAGGCTGTACGAGGGTGTGACGTCAGGTGCCATGGCGGTCCCGCCTTTGCCGCCTAAACTGGCAGAGCTGCCAATGGTTGGTGAAAAGATTGCCGAATTCTGGCAGCTCGCGAGCCGGAGCCTGGAGCAGTTTCTCACAAAGATCGGCCCGATGGTGGCACCGGCCGGCACTAAGATACTCTCGGTTCTGGCATCCTTGAGCGGCAGCGTTCTCTTTTTCATTGTGTCGATCATTCTGTCAGGATGTCTATTCGTGCCGGGGCCGGCGCTGGCCTCCGGAGCCAAACGGTTTGCCGACCGGATCATCGCGCCGCGCGGTGGCGAATTCGTTGATCTGGCAGGGGCCACCATTCGGAACGTCTCGCGCGGTGTGATCGGCGTCGCGGTTATACAGGGGCTGCTGACGGGCGTCATCCTGATCGCATTTGCGGTGCCTTTGGCCGGACTACTCACCTTTGCGGCGCTTATCCTGTGTATCATCCAAATCGGGCCTGCGCTGGTGATCCTGCCGACGATCATCTGGGCCTGGAGTTCATGGGAGTTGTTGCCAGCGCTTCTCTTCACCGTCCTGATCGTGCCAGTCATGCTGGTCGACAATGTGCTCCGCCCGATTCTGATGTCCCGCGGCCTTGATGTGCCGATGCTGGTGATCCTGATCGGCGTTCTCGGCGGTACACTGGCCTACGGCCTCATCGGCCTGTTCCTCGGACCGGTGATCCTCTCGGTATTCTATGAGCTGGTCATTGCTTGGGTCAAAGCGGGGGAGGTGGCTTAATCCCCGACAAGTCGCGTGGCTGTGAAGGGAAACAGGCGGTCGTTGCCGAGCATGAACACGGAATATTTCCTGCGCTGGAAGATCATGCTGAACGCCTCGTGTGTGACGTTGAGCCCACCGGTGAGAGCCCCAAAGGCCGGCAAAACCAAGCGGCTGCCATCGGTTACAAAACACGCGCGGCGGATGGAACGGCCGAACCGGCGGACGCGGGCAGCCGGATGAAGGTGCCCGCAAACTTCGCCGAGCGCTGCCGTGGCGCCAATCTTCTCAACCGGCTCATGGCGGAAGGTGAGAGGGCCGATCTGAATTTCATCGACAGTCTCGCCGCACAAGCGCACAGGCGCCACCGGATCGTGGTTGCCGGTCACCCAGATCCATTCCCGGTTCAGCTGCAAGGTTGTGAGCATTGCCCGGTAGGGCGCGGGCAGGCGGTCAGAACCGTCCGCATCGTGAAAACTGTCACCGAGGCAAATGACCCGCGCAGGGTCGAAGGCATCCATGACGGCGGCCAGCTTCTCCAGCGTGGTTGCCGTATCATAGGGCGGCAGCATGATGCCGCGGCGGGCAAAACTGGAGCCCTTTTCAAGGTGAAGATCCGCAACGATGAGCGTTGCTTCGTCCGGCCACCACAGAACACCGCTGTCATGAAGGCCGACAAGCTGACCATTGATCTGAATGTCATGACACACGGGCGCGGCAGTATATTTGCGCAGGTGTGACGTGAGTGCACTCATTCCATGGCCTCCAGCAGCAGTTCCGACGCGGCCTCCTCCAAAAGGGAATCCATTGCCTCGCCATAGACAGGTTCCTTACCGATTTCAAGAAGGACCGGCACGGCGAGTGGAGACACGTGCTCCAAAGCAGTATGCGTGATTCGTCCGCGAATTCTGGCGAGAAGATCGCCCAATCTTGAGATATCCAAAAGTCCTTCTGCGGCATCGTTCCAGGTTGCCTGCAGCAGGATGTGATCCGGTTCGTGGCTCCGAAGAACATCGTAGATGAGATCCGTTGAAACGGTTACTTGCCGGCCGGACTTCTCCTGACCCGGATGGCGGCGTTCAATCAAACCGGCAATCACGGCGCAATTGCGGAATGTCCGCTTCATCAGGCTGGACTCGGCAAGCCAGGCATCAAGGTCATCCCCGAGGATGTCTTGATCAAAAAGCTCCTGTAGCGGGATCTTTCCGGAGGAAAACAGAAGTGACAGATCGCCAAGCCCCCAGATGGCCAGGGCGTAGTCGTTGGCGACAAATCCCATTGGCCGGGCGCCCATCCGCTCCAGGCGTTTGGTGAGCAGCATGCCGAGGGTTTGATGCGCGAGCCGTCCCTCGAACGGATAACAGATCAGGTAATGCTTGTTGGACCTTGGGAAGGTTTCCACCAGAAGACCGTCGCGGCTTGGCAAGACGGACTTGTCCTGTTGGATTTCAAGCCAGTCACGGACTTGACCGGGCAAGGCTTTCCAGGTGTCTGGAGCAGCAAGCATCGCACGCACGCTCTCCGCCAGATAGGTGGAGAGCGGGAACTTTCCGCCCATGTAGGATGGGATCATCGGATTGTCGGTCTGCGCGCGGGAAACATAAGCCTCATTCTCCCGGAGGCCTTCGAACCTTAGGACTTCCCCGCCGAAGATGAAGGTATCGCCCGGGGCCATTTGCTCGATGAAATACTCTTCGATCTCGCCAAGCACCCGTCCCCCGCGTCCAATCGGTGTGCGGCGCCCGGCCGCCTTTGATTTGACGAGCCGCACTTTCAGCATTGGTGCTTCAACGATGGTGCCGACATTCAGCCGGTATTGTTGTGCGATCTTCGGGTGGGCAATCCGCCACAGACCATCCTTGCCTTTCCGAAGCTTGGCGTACTGCTCATAAGATTTCAGCGCATAGCCGCCGGTCGCAACGAAATCGAGCACCTTTTCAAAGGTTTCCCACTCCAGCCATCGGTAGGTCTCTGACGAGCGGATTTCGTCAAAGGCCAGTGCCGGATCAAGGGGATCGGCGCAGGCCAAGCCAAGCAGGTGCTGGGCCAGAACATCCAGCGCGCCTTTTCGGAGCGGCGGTGTGTCCTGATCGCCTTTTTTAGACGCTGCGAGTGCGGCCTGGCACTCCAGAACCTCGAACCTGTTGGCCGGGATCAGGACCGCCTTGGACGGCTCGTCCATGCGGTGATTGGCCCGGCCGATCCGTTGGGCAAGGCGGCTGGCGCCCTTGGGGGCGCCGATGTTGATCACCAGATCGATGTCGCCCCAGTCGATCCCCATGTCGAGAGAGGAGGTGGCAACCACCGCCCGCAACTGGCCGGAGGCCATGGCCGCCTCGACCTTGCGCCGCTGACCGACATCCAGGGATCCATGATGAAGGGCAATCGGCAGCGTGTCTTCGTTGATCCGCCAAAGCTCCTGAAAGACGGCTTCCGCCTGGCTGCGGGTGTTGACGAAGAGCAACGAGACGCTGTGCTGTTTGATCAGCTGATAGATGTCGCCCATGGCATAGCGGCATGAGTGACCCGACCAGGGCAAGCGTTCTTTCGATTCCAAAATGGAGATATCCGGCTCAGCGCCGCCCTTGACCTCCACCAAGGAGGACAAGGCCCGGGTGCCGTCCAATGGCTGTCCGACCAGATAAGCACGCAGGTCATCGGGTTCCGCGACGGTCGCCGACAGACCGATTGTCCGCATCTCAGGCGCCAGTTGCCGCAGGCGTGCAAGGCCAAGCGCCAAAAGATCGCCGCGCTTGGACGTCACGAGTGCGTGCAGTTCGTCGAGGATGACCGTCCTCAGCGACGAGAACAGCTTTTCAGAAGCTGGATCTGACAAGAGCAGCGCGATCTGCTCCGGGGTGGTTAGCAGGATATCCGGCGGGTTTGTTTTTTGCCGTTGCCGCTTGTGGGACGGTGTGTCGCCGGTCCGGGTCTCGATGCGAAACGGCAGGCCCATTTCAGAAACAGGTGTTTCGAGGTTCCGGGCAATATCGACGGCGAGTGCCTTCAGAGGAGAGATGTAGAGCGTGTGGATGCCGCCTGGCTGACCGGGCTTGCGCTTGCCGCGGTCGTCCAGTTCCACAAGGCTTGGCAGAAACCCGGCAAGCGTCTTGCCCGCACCTGTCGGGGCAATCAGCAATGTGCTTTGTCCACTGCGCAAATGTTCGACCAGTTGCAGCTGATGCGCGCGCGGGCTCCAGCCGCGGGATGAAAACCAGTTCTGAAATCGGTTGGGAAGAAGCGCTGCGTCCATATCGACCGTTTTAGGGAGTGTCGCATGAAAATGCGAGGGCGCTGGTCTTTCAAAATACGCGGCCTATAGTCCCGTTCATGAGCGAGCTCCTGACCCTCACGCCCGAAGGCCTCTATTGCCCGGAGGCGAAAGCCCATATCGATCCGGTCCGTCCAGTCGAAAAGGCGATTATCACGCATGGCCATGCCGATCATGCACGGGCCGGGCATGGCGCTGTGCTCGCAACCGGTCAAACCCTCGACATCATGGCGATCCGCTATGGCAGTGGCTTTTGCGGTCAGGCACAGGCCATCAAATATGGCGAGCAGCTCACTGTCGGCGGCGTCAACGTTTCACTGCACCCGGCAGGCCACGTGCTCGGATCAGCGCAGGTGCTGCTCGCAGCACAGGGGGAGCGCACGGTAGTATCCGGCGATTACAAACGGCAGGCGGATCTGACATGTGCGCCGTTCGAGCTGGTGCCATGCGATACATTCGTAACTGAAGCCACATTTGGCCTGCCGGTTTTCCGCCATCCACCGGCGCAGCAGGAAGTCGCCAAGCTTTTGACGTCTCTGGAGCTGTTTTCAGGTCAGACGCATCTGGTTGGGGCTTACGCCCTCGGAAAGGCGCAACGGGTGATCGCTGAACTCCGAGCAGCTGGATATTCAAAGACCATCTATCTGCATGGCGCGCTGGAAAAACTTTGCGCCTACTACCAAACCCAGGGCGTGGATCTTGGGCCTTTGGAACTTGTTGGACGCCGCGGCAAGGAGCTGCAGGGCGAAATTGTCATGTGTCCACCTGGGCAGCTGAGTGATCGCTGGTCCCGGCGGTTTGGCGATCCGGTTGCCGCGATGGCATCAGGTTGGATGCGGGTGCGTGCAAGAGCGCGCCAGCGAGGGGCGGAACTTCCACTGATCCTGTCGGACCATGCGGATTGGGACGATCTTTGCCGGACCATCCTAGAAACAGGCGCCGAGCGGATCTGGGTGACACACGGAGCGGAAGAAGCTCTTGTGCATTGGTGCGAATTGAATGGACGAAAGGCCCGTCCCCTCAATATGATAGGCTATGATGACGGCGAGGGGGCAGACGATACCCAACTGGATGCAGTTGCGGATGCTTCCTGATCCGTCAAGAGCCGGAGTGCAGGAGGCAGGCATGGCAGACAACAGCGACTTCCATCAGACCGGCGACGAAGACGGCACCAACCAAAACGGCAATGGTGAAGCCGAAGAGGCCATCGCACAGCTGTTCGATGACTATCAGGCCGGGTTCAACGATTATGACATGGAACGGATCTGCGACTGTTTCGCGCTGCCGGCTATCATCTGGCAGCATGAAAAGGGCCATGTCTTCAACGATGACGAAGAGCTGATCGAGAATATCGAAGCGCTCTTGAAAGCTCTTGAAAAAGAAGGCGTCAGCCATTCCGATTTCCAGGTGGTGTCCAGCCATGTCAGCGGACCAACGGCGCTCGTGACCCTCGACTGGTCGCAGGAGAGTGCGGACGGCGAGGCCGTTTTTGAATTCACGTGCCACTACCAGCTGATCCAGGACGGCCAGGACTGGATGATTGCCGGGATCGTCAACGAATAACACCGCGCACCGCTTTGAATTCTATGGATACAGGTTCGCGTTCCCAGCCTTGAGCGGGGACCAAACAGTCCCCATTACCTGAATGATTGACCAAGAAGCCCAGGCGCGAAGGCCGGAGGCTTTGGGCGATCTGATATACGCTGAGATGAAAGACCAATATGGCAAAGATGATCCACTCGATGATCCGGGTGAGCGATGAAACCCGGTCGGTCGATTTCTACGAAAGAGCCTTTGGACTTAAGGTTGCCGGGCGCTATCCGTTCGACGGGTTTACCTTGATTTACCTTGCAAATGCGGAAACAGGGTTTGAGCTTGAACTCACCACAAATGCGTCCCGCACAGAGCCTTATGATCATGGCGATGCGTACGGTCATCTGGCCTTTTCGGTCGAGGATATTGACGCCGAACATCAGCGTCTTGCGGGGCTTGGATTGGCGGTTGGGGACGTCAAGGATTTCGCTTTTGAGGGCAAACCCTTCGCGCGGTTCTTCTTCCTGGAAGATCCGGACGGCTACAAGATCGAAGTCCTGCAGCGCTTCGGCCGGTTTAAGTAGGGTTCCAGCTAGCGATTGCGTGCAGGCCCATCAGGGCGTAAACAGCCCATGATGCTGCCGGTCAGATGGGTCTTCACAAGGTCCGGATCCTGAACGACCTGACCATCTTTGATTGCGGCGTGCAGCACAGCTGGAATGAGGTTGCGGATGACAAATCCGGCGGTCTTCAGATCTGGCGCGCTGATTTCGTTTTTTCGGATTTCCAGGAACTTGGTCGCAGCCAGATCAATCTTTTGATGAAAGCCGTCGGGATCTTCTGAAAGCGTTTGGGCCGGTGTCTGTTCTTCAAAAGCCGCGTTGAGCCGGGGAGCGTTGAGGTGCACCTGGAAATTTGCGTCAACGATCTTCCGGATAGCGTCTGGCAAGGACAGGTGTTCCGATGTTGCCATGGCCGTTTCAACGGTTTTGAGGACGTGCGCACGATGCGCAAATCTCAGCTCTAGGATGAGCGCCCCTTTGTTGGGAAAATACTGGTACAGCGACCCGATGCTGATCCCGGCGCGCTCGGCGATCATGTTTGTGGTCGCACCGCTGTATCCCTCTTCATCAAAGACCTGAGATGCGGCTTCCAGAATAAAGTCGACCATAAGCCGCGAGCGTTGCTGCTTTGGGCGCCGTCTGCGCGTTGGGGCCAAGTCCATAAAAATGCTCCAATGAAAAACAGCTGCCAATAAGATCTGCGGTTGGGTCAAAAGTGTGACCAAAACGCGAGCTGGTCTGATGCAATGTCTGTTTATTGTTCAGACATGAATGAGAAAAGTAAAAAAATCAGATAGATAATTGAGATTTTGTGCCGCAATTTGACTGATTTCTAATCCAGAAACGCGAGTTTTTCGCCAAGCTCCAACGCGTCACTTTCCATGTGCCAGCCAATCCAGAACGGCGGCTCAATGGAGGTTGTGATAGTGCGAGTTTGCTTTGGACGCTCCCCGCGAGCGATTGTGATTGTGGCGATGGTCAGTTGTGCGCCGGCAGTTGTTTACGCAGATGACACAGCGCGTGCACGCTCAGATGAAGGGGGAGCGAAAGCTCAAAGTGGCATTCATGGTATTTTGGCGGTTGGCGTGGCCGCAGAACCTGAATTTGAGGGCGCTGCCGAATACCTTCCGATCCCCCAGGCTTATGCGCACATCACCGCCTTTGGATTGGGTTTTGAAATTGAGGGGCCGGAGGCCCGGCTGAACCTGCGGCCACACGCGGCTTTTCAGTTCGGTCCGGCCGTTGAGTACCGGATGGGACGGGACGATGTGGCAAATGACGTGATCGACCGTTTGGAGGCAATCGACGGCACCTTCGAAGCAGGTGGATTTGTCACCTATCAATTCAAGTCCTTGATGGCCCAGGCGGATGTTTTTGAAATCTCGGCCGAGTTGATGGCAGATGTTTCTGGCGTCCATGAGGGCGTAATCGGCAAGGTCCGCGCTGGGTATTGGATCGCACCCCGAGAGCGGCTGCGGGTTGGGCTTGAGACCGAAGTCGGTTTTGCGACGGATGACTACATGAACACCTATTTTGGGGTGTCAGAAGCGGGTTCGGCCCGCTCTGGACTGGCCGCCTACACCGCTGAAGGCGGGGTTAAGGACATTGGTGTCCAGGCAACCATGACCTACCAACTCACAGAGCGCTGGGGGCTGGTCGGCCGGGCGTCCTATACGCGCCTTCTGGGGGACGCAGCGGACAGTCCCATCGTCAAGGACGAAGGGTCGGCAGACCAGTTCCGAGGTGGCGTCGGCCTGTCTTTCAGGTTTTAGGTTTTGGTTTGATCGTAAGAGAAAAAGAAAGGCCCGCTGATGCAGCGGGCCTTTGGTCTTACTTTGTCCGGTCCGCTTTGCGCTGGGCGCGGGACGGCTTGTTTTTCTTCGAAGCTTTTTTCTTTGCGCCAAGTGGTTTGGCGGACGCTTTTGGCTTGCCCTTGCGCGGCCCATCGCCGTCGGCATCGCGGGGTTTGCGAGCTTTGCGCGGTGCGTCGCCGTCATTTGCGAGGGCTTTCATATCCAGCGGTTCGTAAGCTGGATGATAGGGGGCAGTCTCGTCATCGTCGCGGCGGCGTTTCTTGCCACGCGGAGCGTCGAAGTCGCGTTTTGGTCCGCGCTTTGGCTTCAGCGTGTCTTCACGGCCCATGTCTTCGTAGTCGGGCGCATCGCCGCGGCGCGGGCGCCGGTTTTGATAGCCGCCCCGGTCTCCCCGGTCACCTCTGTCGCCGCGATCCCTGGGGCCACGATCCCGATCACCGCGTCCGCGATTGCCGCCACCCCGGAAGTTGTCTTCCTTCGGCGGTTGCGGCATCTGGCCGCCGCGCGCGTCCAGTAATTTGATGGTGACGTTTTCCTCGCCCGTCCCTTCGCGCTTGACGGTGCTGTTAAAGCGTTCGCCATGCTTGCCGGAGATCTCGAAGTAGAGCTCGTTCTGGAAAATCTTGATCGCGCCGACTTCCTTCTTGGTCACATGACCAGCCCGGCAAATCAGCGGCAGGATCCACCGTGGTTCGGCACGCTGGCGGTGGCCGAGCGACAGCGAGAACCAGACACCATCTTCGAAGTTGTTTTTGATCTCGGCGCTGCGCCCACCGCGGGACCCGGCATCGCGGCCCTGCAAAGCGGTCTCGTTCAACTCCGAAACATCTTCAGGCGCGGGCAGGCGCGACTGGCGGAGCTTGACGAAAGCAGCTGCGAGTTGCTCCGGGCTGTGCAGCGCCAGAAGTTCCATCGCGATGGCACGCTGTTCGTCTTCCAGCTCCGCGGTCAATACAGGATCTGCCAGAAGGCGTTCCTTGTCCTTCGCCCAGATCTCGTCCGCGGTAGGTGCGCCGGTCCAGGTCGCCTTGATACCGGCAAAGTGCATCGTGCGTTCGGCCTGACGGCGGCGGGGGAAGGGAACCATCAGCACACAGGTGCCTTTGCGCCCGGCGCGGCCGGTCCGGCCCGAACGGTGCAAGAGTGCTGCCTTGCCGGTCGGTAAGTCTGCGTGGATCACCAGGTCAAGGTTCGGCAAATCGATGCCGCGCGCGGCAACGTCGGTCGCAACACACACGCGGGCCGTGCCGTTCTTCATGGCAGTCAAGGCGGCGGTGCGTTGCTCCTGGCTCAGTTCGCCGGAGAGCGACACAATCGCAAAACCCCTGTTCGCAAGGCGCGCGGTCAAACGGCTGACGCCCTCACGGGTGGCGCAGAAAACGATCGCCTTTTCCGCTTCATGAAGCCGCAGCACATTGATGATCGCGTTTTCGCGCTCATTTGGTGCGACCGGATGGGCAACATAATCGATGTCACCGTGCTGTTCGCGGGCATTGATTGTCGACAGGCGGACTGCATCTTTTTGGAAGCGCTTTGCAAGTTCGGCAATCGGTTTCGGAACCGTTGCCGAGAACATGAGCGTGCGTCGGCTTTCCGGTGCGGCATCCAGAATGAATTCCAGATCCTCGCGGAAGCCCATGTCGAGCATCTCGTCGGCTTCATCGAGCACAACAGCACGGAGTTCGGAAAGGTCCAGCGCGCCCCGTTCAATGTGGTCGCGCAAGCGGCCGGGCGTTCCGACAACAATGTGGGCACCACGCTCCAATGTGCGCCGTTCCATGCGCGGGTCCATGCCCCCCACACAAGACGCGGTCACCGCGCCGGCTTCGCCATAAAGCCAGGTCAGCTCTTCCTTGACCTGCAGCGCCAGTTCACGGGTCGGCGCGATGGCGAGGGCGATCGGGGCACCAGGTTTTCCAAGCGTTTCTTCTTCGCCCAAAATGGTTGAGGCGAGCGCGAGGCCAAAGGCAACGGTCTTGCCGGAGCCGGTCTGTGCGGACACAAGAAGGTCGGCGTCAGCTGGCGCTTCGGTCAGAACACTTTCTTGAACGGGAGTGAGGCTTTCATAGCCACGTTTCGCCAGCGCGGCTTTCAGCGCCGGGGCGAGCGACATCAATTCGGTCATTGGATTCTTTCGACTGCTCCGGATCACCTGCGTGCCAATCAGCAGTCTACCGGACCGGGCCATCACCATGCAGGCCCTTGTGGGTCGCGGCTTATACAGGCTTATCGCAGTGACGTCCACCAGAAAGAAATGCTCATATTTTGAGCGATATTGTCAGTATTGGCCGTATTGGCAAAATCGCTTCTTTCGCATTCATGTAATTAATACCGATAGTATAAAGATGTAGGGAATAACATCTTTGGGTATATGTAAATTTTTAACCTGCCTCTGCGTTAAATTTGCGTGACAGAATTTCGCTGGGGTTTGGGATGTTCAAATCAATTCGCGCGCAAATTGCGCTTCTCGCCATTGTTCCGTTGGTGGCGTTTATGATTGCCAGTGGTCTGGCCTTGAATGAGGCCATGATCGAAAGCCGGAAGGCATCAGAAATCCTTCCGACCGCACTGATTTCAGAACGCTCAGAAGCGGTTTTGCACGAGTTACAGAAGGAACGTGGCCGAACCGCGGTGCTTATGGCTTCCGGTTATGCCGCCAAGCCACGCGAACTGCTCGACAATCAACGCAAGGCGACTGACGCCGCAGTGGCGGAAATGCAGGCCGCGGTAGCCGACTTTGATATCAGCAACGAAAAGCTTCTGGAGCGCGTTCGCACGACCAGCGCCGAGCTTGACCAGATCACCCAACACCGCGCCGGTGTCGACGCAAAGTCGGTTAAAGGTCCGGACAATCTGGCATTTTATTCCGGCAAGGTGCGCAAGCTGATCACGATTGTGAACTCTGCGGTTCAGGCGAGCTCGGACAATGAATACGCCCAACATATGACACCGTTTCTTTTGTTGACCGAAGCAATTGAAGCCGGCGGTCTAGAGCGGGCAATCGGTGGACAGTTGTTCGCAATCGTTGGCAAAGACGGTGAAGTTCCCTCAGCGCGGTTCCTGGCGTATTTCGACCGTCTGTCGGTTGAAACAGCCTTCTTGAAGAATTTCCAGCAAATCGCTTCTCCGCAACAACTGGCAATGTTTGAGCAAACTGTGTCCGGCCCAGCCGTGGACCAGGTGATGGAGTGGCGCAAGGTGTTGCGCACACTGCCTGAAACAAAGGACGGGCAAGGCATTGAAGGGTCCGTCTGGTTCGGCAAAGCAACCGAGCGCTTAAACATGATCCGCGCAGCTTCAATTGAAATGTTGAAAGCCGGTGAGGCACGCGCGGCACAAATCTCCGAAGCTGCGAACGGGCACTTGATGCTGGTTCTTGGCGAAACGATCGCGGTCGTTCTCGTAACCTTGGCCCTGGTCGCGTGGCAGTTGCGCAATGTCACCCAAACGCTTGGTCGCCTGACGAGTAGTCTGGTCCGGATTGCTGATGGCGATATCGACTTCAAGATGCCGTTCAGTGACCGCACGGACGCGATTGGCGAACTGGCCAAGGCTGGTGAAGTGTTCCAGGAGAATGCGCGGGTGCGCGGTGTTCTGGAAACAGAAGCCGCCAAGGAGCGTGACCGCGAGCGCATGCGCCAGAATCAGATGGAAAGCCTTATCGAGAAGTTCCGCAATCTGATGGCCAGTGTCACTGGAGATGTGAACGAAAAAACCGGTCAGATGACCGACATTGCCGCACGCGTCCGCGATATCTCGCAAGGGGCGTCCAGCGCTGCAACTGAGGCGAAAAATGCGTCCTCGTCGTCATCTGACAACGTGCAAACCGTGGCGGCTGCGGCCGAGGAAATGTCCGCAGCGATCCAGGAAATTCTCAGCCAGGCAGATCGGGCCAGTAACGTCATTGAAGATGCGACTGGCGTGGCCCAGCAAACAGACGGCAATGTTTCCAGCCTCGCAGAAGCAGTTGAAAAAATTGGTACTGTTGTTGAGATGATCCGCGCCATTGCCGAACAGACAAACCTCCTGGCACTTAACGCGACCATTGAGGCCGCCCGGGCGGGAGATGCCGGTAAGGGCTTTGCGGTTGTTGCCGCTGAGGTCAAGGAACTCTCGACCCAGACCGCCAAGGCAACTGAAGAAATCTCAAGTCAGATTTCGTCGGTCCAAGGGCTGACGAGCGAAGCGGTTGAGTCCATTCGCAAGATCTCCGGTTCCATCGAGATGATCAGCGAAGTAGCTGGTGCGATCACCGCAGCGGTCGGCGAGCAAAGCATTGCAACACAGGAAATCTCGCAAAGCATCACCATGGCAGCCAGCGAGACGGCAAACGCGGTCAACAGTGCGGAGAGCGTGGATCAGGCGATCCAGGCAACCGCAGGTGAAGCCGAGACCGTGGATCATATTGCTGTGGCGGTGAAAAACGTTGCTGACGAAATGTCTCAAGGCATTGAAGGCTTCCTCAATGAGATGGCGCGGGATGTAGAAGAACGCCGCCGCGCAAACCGCAAGCAAGAGCGCGGTCAGCAAATTCATCTGATCACCGAAAGCGGCGAACACATCCGGACACGCCTGATGAACAGCTCGGAAGGCGGCATTGGCGTGATGAATTTTGCCGGGGCGGCTGAAGGCCTGCATCTCACCTATGAAGACACAAGCGGAAAACAGTATCCGATGGCGGTCAAATGGGTGCATGGTGATACTGTCGGACTGCAGTACTTGACCGCGGAACGGTCAGAGGAAATTGCCGCCTAGGTCCATCGGCTTGACCTTCATTGTCTGAACCGCATCTAACCGGGATAGAGTTGCCTTCGCCCCTCTTTCCCGGTTTTTTGTGTTCATGCACGTTTTCTCCCGATTACTTGATCGACTGTCGTTAGAACCAAGGCGCCTTGCAAAAGAAGCGCTTCTTGTCCGCTATTTCCAGGAGACACCTGATCCGGAACGTGGCTATGCGCTGGCAGCGTTGACCGGAGACCTGAAATTCAAGCATGCAAAACCAGCTGTCTTGAAAGCGCTGATCGCAGAGCGTTCGGACGAAACGCTGTTTGCCTTGTCCTATGATTTTGTTGGCGATCTGTCCGAGACAATTGCACTCATGTGGCCTGCGCTTCCCGACGACGGCGCGAGCGTAGAGCGTCAACGCATCGAACTGACGGGCGTTGTCGATGCGCTTGAGACCGCAGGCAAAACGGATGCGCCGCGTTTGATCGCGAGCTGGCTGGATCAATTGGATGAAACCGGCCGGTGGGCACTGCTGAAGCTGGTTACAGGCGGGCTTAGGGTCGGCGTGTCTGCGCGTCTTGCGAAAACCGCTGTGGCACGACTGGGTGATCTTAGTGTTTCGGACATTGAGGAGGTTTGGTTCGGGCTGAAGCCGCCCTTTGAAAGCCTTTTTGCCTGGGCCGAGGGCAAAGGGGAACGCCCGGACAATTTGGACCCGGCACCCTTTCGGCCCGTCATGCTGGCCCACCCACTTGATGCGGACAGGGATCCTGCTCAGCTTGATGCAGCCGAGTTTGCCGTGGAATGGAAATGGGATGGCATTCGCATTCAAGCAGCGGCTGGTGAAACGCGTGACGGACAAAAGGTCCGTCGTCTCTTCAGCCGCACGGGTGAAGACATCTCGCGGGCATTCCCGGATGTTCTCGACGCACTCAATTTCAATGGCTGTATCGATGGTGAGTTGCTTGTCATGGAGGGTGGCAAGGTCCGTCCATTCGGTGACCTCCAAAAACGCCTCAACAGAAAAACAGCCGGCCCCAAGCTTTTGAAGGAGTTTCCGGCGGCCATTCGGGCGTACGATCTTTTGTCACTCAACGGTGAGGACTTGAGACCGCTTCCCTTTGAAGAGCGCCGCCGCCGCCTCGAAGAGTTTGTGGCTGACTTCAGTCATCCGCGGATCGACCTGTCACCGCTTGTACCTGTGACTAGCTGGCAGGACGTAACAGAGGCGCGGAACACACCGGAAAGCAGGCTGGACAAAGAAGATGTAGCTGCCGTTGAGGGTCTTATGCTGAAGCGCTGGGACGCGGCCTACACCGGAGGGCGGCCGAAGGGTCTCTGGTACAAATGGAAGCGAGAGCCGCATCTGATCGATGCCGTGTTGATGTATGCCCAGCGGGGTCACGGCAAGCGCTCGTCCTTTTATTCCGACTACACATTTGGGCTGTGGCGGGCGGCAGAGACCGGCGATGAACTGGTGCCGGTCGGCAAGGCCTATTTTGGTTTTACAGACGAAGAGTTGCAGCAGATCGACAAGTTTGTCCGAGGAAACACGACCAACCGGTTCGGTCCTGTCCGGGAGGTTGCCTACAGCAAAGACCACGGCCTTGTTCTGGAGGTGGCTTTTGAGGGGTTAAACAGATCCAGCCGACACAAATCCGGTGTTGCCATGCGCTTTCCACGCATTTCACGGTTGCGCTGGGACAAGCCTGCTGGAGAGGCGGATCGATTGGAAACGCTGGAGAAGCTGTTGGAGCCAGTGCGTGTGGCATCCAACTAATCGGCTATCTGTGGTGACAAGTCCCAAAGAGGCCGTGCTTTGGCCATGGATTTGTGGCAACGGTTGTTCCAACGTGCTCATCACAGTGTCTGACTTCACGGAGCCAGGAGAACCGGCATCATGATCCGCAAAAGCAAAACAGCAGCATTTGGCATTTTGGTATGTCTGAGTGTTTCGGTGAACGGCGCGGCGTTTGCCGAAGAGGTGGTGTCGGAAGAAACCGCAACAGCTGTGACAGACGGCACACCTGAAAGATACTCCTTGGTCTCCGTGGAGGGCGACATTCTGAGAGTGGACCGGCAGAACGGGACCGTCTCTGTCTGCAAACAGAAAAACGAGGCATGGCGATGCAATCCCGTGCCCCTGGCTGAAGAGGCCTATCTGGCGGAAATCAACACACTCGCCGGTGAAGTTGAGAGATTGACCGCCCGCGTGGAAGAACTGGAAGGCGGTAACGCAAATGGTCAGCCGCAATTGCCGCCAGGCTCCGCCTTGGATCGCCCTGCCACCGATTCAGAACCCGGAGATCAAACCTCTGGATTGACCTCAGAGGACGAAGAAGAACTCGATCGTGTCCTCGATTTCACCGAGACAGCCATGCGCCGGTTTTTCGGCATGGTCCGCGAGCTTCAAAAAGACCTCGACGGCTCCGGAAATTGACCGAAACCGTCGTGTGGCCAAAAGGCATCATTGAATTCTAAGAAAGCACCATCTTGGAAATGGCGGTTCTTGCCTCTTCCGGCAATTCGACCGCGCGCCGGGCATTAAGATCCATCGTCAGCGCGACCACATCGAGCGTTGCCGCCAAACGGTTGGTACGGCTTTCGAAAACATGATGCCGCATTCCGAAGGTCTTGTTCTGGCTGCCGGTAAAACCGGAGGCAACCACAATCATGTCGCCGGATTTCAACGGCGAATGCCAAATCAGTTTCATTTCGATGGCGACCCGGCCAAGATTGTGCTGGGTCAGATAAGCTTGGGTAAGAGGGCTGCGCTCCCATACATGCGGAACGCCGTCCGTGCAGCAAGACAAAGCGAATTGATCATCTGCTTTTCCGTCCGCGTTGACGTGTCTGGGCATGACGGTTCCACGGAAGCAGAGCGCTCCGTTGCCCTGCAGGAGTTTGTCCAATGCCGGACGTGCGCTGGCTGGGCTGGCCGATAGACCGCGCGGTGTCGCGTCCGCATTCATAGGTGTTTGATAGTCCGAAAACCTCTGCCGCAGTGATTTGACCGTGCTGGGGGTCGGTTCGTATCCGTCGATCGCAGTCGCGCTCAACGCGCCTGTCCCGGCATTTCGCATCTCGTGCACCACGGTCAGCAGATGCGGGCCATCGAAAGCGATCCCGGAGTGCACGGTGATGAGATCCCCGGTCCGCAGCTCCTTGTGATAGCGCACATGGCGTACACGACGGGTTCCGGCGACAGTGTCACTGAGGCCGGATATCAGCCGGAATTGCTGATCTGCCTCATCAAAGCGGCTGAAATAGAACTGGACGTTCAAGTGATCATTTTCATCGCATTCCCACCGGTTGGTGAAGGAATAGAGGGTTGGTGAAAGCGCCATTTTGAAGAAACTTTGATTAGGGAATAGAACAATCAGCGACGTGAAGTTATTGTAATTAATCTGTTTTTTGAAGTTCTTATTTGTGACTTTGTTAATCTGTGGAAAACGCAGATGGTATAAACGTCATCTGGGTTGTATTTGTTCGAGATTAAAACTGCTTCTGAGGACCTGTCAGCTGCGTTCAGTGGCAATAGTTTCAATTCAGCGTAAGTATAGTGAAGCAATAGAGTCTCTTTGCTGTGTCTCATGCTTATTTTTTAGACCTATTGTATCTTTGACGAGAACGAAGCGCCGCCCAATGGTTTGACTTGCCAACGCGCCTTGAGGCACATACTTTCAAACATTACGAACCACGTCTGCGTAAGTGTGTGATAGCCCGGCGTAAGGCCTCGGCTTTCGGAGGGGAGCGCGCAGACACCCGTTCGATAAACGGCCTGAAAAAAGAAGGCTGATCTGGGAGGAAAACGTGTCGGCGCCATCGTATCGCTTTGTCATTGCGGATGATCACCCGCTGTTCCGTGGAGCTTTGCGTCAAACGCTGGAAGCTCAATATCCGCAAGCCTCGATTGTCGAGGCGGGGGCATTGGAAGATGTAACCTCGCTTTTGGAGAAAGACGGCGAGGTCGATCTGATCCTTCTGGATCTGACGATGCCCGGCATGCGCGGCTTTTCAGGATTGATGTACTTGCGCGCGCAACACACCGGTGTGCCGGTCGTTGTCGTGTCGGCAAACGAAGACCCGCAGGCGATCCGAAAGGCCATGGAGTTCGGCTCATCAGGCTTTATCCCGAAATCTCATGGCATCGAGGTGATCCGGGAAGCCATTGCCGAAGTCATGCTGGGCAATGTCTGGACGCCGCCGGATGTGGATCTGTCTGCCGATGACGGCAGTGGCGACCTTGTACAACGGCTTTCAACGCTAACACCGCAGCAGGTTCGTGTCCTCATGATGCTGTCCGAAGGCCTCTTGAACAAACAGATCGCCTATGAGCTCTCTGTCTCCGAGGCAACGGTGAAAGCGCATGTTTCAGCCATTCTTCAAAAGCTGGGTGTCGAAAGCCGGACACAAGCGGTCATTGCCGCCTCGAAAATCGAAGCCGGTCAGTGGCAAATGAACGGCGAAACCGTTGAGACGCCTGACGCCTAGGGAGTACTGGCGGCGCTCGGTATTCACCTGCCAAGATCGCCAATCTTCAGTTTATGGAAACGATGCCGCAGCTTCCCGTTGCGGCATTATTTGTTGAATACTGACAATAATTTTTTGAATCCTTCTCCTTTACCGTAATTTCATGAGGGGCCAGTTAGGCTCTGAGTGCGCGAAGGTATTGGCGCGTGCATCTCGTTGCGTAGTATTGGAGTAAGCATGCGGTTGTCCGCGCACTGGAAAACGATGCTCCAGGTTATATTTCTGGCGTTTGTCCATCCAGGAAGACAGATCTGGGCGTCTGCCCGCCACAGTGCCACTGGCAAGTCACGGCAAAGCCTGAAAAACTCGATGCAGCCGTTCCTGCTGGCATTTGGTTATCCTGTGGCTGATGAAGATGTCATGCGCAGGGTTCGGGCCGCGCAGATTTCGCATGTTCTACGTCTGACCCCCGTCATGATTGCGGGCAATCTGATTAACGCGGCGGCTCTTACTGCAGTCGGGTTGACGCTTGTGCCGCCAGCATACGTGCTTGGATGGGCGTTGTTAGTCGTCGCTGTAATGGCTCAGATGGGCCTGAGATGGCACAAGAGCGGCAGATATCCAATCGAACAGGCTTCCCCAAAAGTCATCGCGCGCGCCATTCATCATGCCACGATTTTGAGCGCGCTGTGGGCTGTCGTGCCCATTGCGGCGTTGGCTGTCGGAGATGCTCAAGGCATCTGGATAGCATCCATTGTGACGATTGGAATGACCTGTGGCGGCGCTTTTGCGCTGGCAACTGTTCCGCAGGCCGCGTTTCGATGGTTGCTTGTTTTGTACAGCGTTTCGGCTGTCTCTCTTGCGGTTGTCAACATAGATCAGTCCTGGATCTTGATCACTCTCCTAACGAGCTTTGCCGTCATCATTGTCGGCAGTTCCACATCGACCAGTTGGCTCTTTACCTCTCATTTCCTCTCGGAGGGAGAGTTGCGCCAGCGCGGTGATCTCATTGCGCTCATGATGAACGACATCGAAGACAAGGACAGCGACTGGTTCTGGGAGACCGATACAAGCGGAAATCTTCGAAACGTATCTTCTCGATTTGCAGCTGTGAGCGGGCGAGACCCCAACAGACTTCAAGCAATGCGATTGACCGATCTGGCCTATTCGCTGTCCCATCCGGACGCGCAGGATGGGTACAAAGTCCTGGACGATGCAATCACAGAAATCACGGCGTTCCGGGACCTTGAGATCGGCGTTGATGTCGATGGCGAAGCGCGGTGGTGGGCGGTTTCAGGAACACCGGCTTTCGACGAGCGGGGTTATTTCACCGGTTATCGGGGCGTTGCGTCGGACATAACCGAGATGAAGGTCGCGAACGCTTTGGTCACGCAGCTGGCCGAGCAAGATGCGCTGACAGGCATTGGAAACCGCAACTGGTTCTTGAAACAGGCAGACCTAAAGCTCGCGGCACAACTTGAAAAACGCGCCAGCACTCTGACCCTGTTTTTGATCGATCTCGATAACTTCAAGGTCGTCAACGATACCAGTGGGCACGCAGCCGGGGATGACCTCCTGATCCAGGTCGCTGAACGGTTCCGTTCAATCAGCGAAGGCCGCACCTTACTCGCCCGGTTTGGTGGCGACGAATTTGCAGCTGTCGGGGAATTCGTCAGCGATCAGGCGGCTGAGGTTTTCGCGAATGAACTCGTGAAAGTTACCCGCAAGCCCTTCAAAGTCGGAAAGCGTGAATTTGCGATCGGCGCGACCGTTGGTTTTTCCCGGCTCCGTCAGACAAACTCAAGCGTGAATGATCTCATGCGCGAGGCTGACATCGCGCTTTACAAGGCCAAAGAGGGGGGGCGTGGGCAGGCGCTTGCCTTCGCGGAAGAGATGGAGCGGGAGGTTCGGGAGCGCCGCGAACTTGAAGCCGATCTGCGCGAAGCTTTTGAAACTGACGGCTTGACCATTGAGTTTCAGCCGATTGTTGAGGCCCGCAGCGGCCGTGTCGTTTCAAGTGAAGTACTGGTGCGTTGGCAGCATCCAACCCGTGGGGAAATTGTTCCTGATGTGTTTATCCCGATTGCGGAGCACGCCGGGCTTATATTGCCCATGGGGATGTGGGTGTTGAAAAAGGCCTGCAAGGTTGCCGCGCAATGGCCGGACCTTGAGACGGTCGCAGTGAACCTGTCTGCTGTTCAGTTCATGGATCCAAACTTGGTTGAAACCGTTTCTGACGTCTTGATGGAGACTGGCTTCCCGGGTGAACGGCTCGTGCTTGAAATTACGGAATCGGTCTTTTTGAAAGACATCGGATCTGCTTCCGAGAAGCTGGATGGCCTTCGGGAAATGGGGATCAAAATCGCGCTGGATGATTTTGGGACCGGCTATTCCTCGCTGCTTTACTTGCGTAATTACAACTTCGACAAGATCAAAATCGACAAGTCGTTCGTTGATGAAATTGGTGAGCAAAGCGAGGGGCTTGCCATCATTGCCGCCATCATAGCCCTTGCCCACAACCTTGGACTGGAAGTGACTGCCGAAGGGGTTGAACGCCAGTTTCAGGTTGATGCGTTGCGGACGCTCGGGTGTGACACATTGCAGGGCTACTATTTCGGCAGGCCGGACCCCAATCCGATGCTGATCGGCGAGATCCGAAATGAGGATTGGGATGAACGGGCTCCGAGCACTGCTCCGGACAAACGCAGTGCCGTAGAAGCTGTACGCGACTGATCGGTCTTAGCTTTCCGCGACAGTCGATCTTTTGCCACCGTCAATAACTGGACCCTATAGCCTCGGGACTGTTATTCTGCTGCAGATTGATCTGTCCGGCATCGTCCAAGAGCAGCCCGGAGGGCAGCTGGCTTCAATGGTTTGTTAAAGAACGCGATGTCCTTATCGGCAGCTTCCGTGCGCACCGGGCGGCTTCGATCCGCCGTGATCAGGATGGCCGGTATGTGGCTGCCGAATTTCCAGCGCAGCTTCACGATCGCTTCAATCCCTGTGCCGTTGTCCAGGTGGTAATCCGCCAAGATCACGTCCGGCGTCAGGTTTTCATGGTTGAGGAAAGCGGCGGCCTGCGTGTCATCGCAAGCCGTGATGACATTGCAGTTCCAATTTGTCAGAAGATGGCGCATGCCGGACAGGATGTCGGGTTCGTTGTCGATCGCAACAACGCAAAGCCCATCGAGCTGGCCTACAATTGCGGCCGGTTGCGGCACCGGTTCTATATCAGGCACGGGCGCGCTTCGTGGCAGTTCGACGGAAAAACAAGACCCTTTGCCAAGTGTTGAGCGCAGATTCACTTTGTGATTGAGAACGTGGCTGATCCGCTCAACGATCGACAATCCCAAGCCGAGACCTTTGGCGACGCGCATGCCGTCATCCAGGCGATGAAATTCTTGGAAAATGGCTTTCTGCTTGGTTTCAGCGATTCCGAGGCCGGTATCATGAACTTCCACGAACACCCTGTTTTCCCGGACACGGCAGCCGACCAGCACTTTGCCATCACCTGTATATTTGATGGCGTTGGAAACAAGATTTTGTAGCAAACGCCGCAAGAGGCGCCGGTCGGATCTGATCGACATGGTGGTGTGAACGATCCGAAGCTCCAATCCTTTTTCGGCAGCGATGGGCATGAATTCGAGTTCCAGGCCGCGGATCAACTCGTCCAGCCGGAAGACGGTCGGCTCCGGTTTCAAGGCCCCTGTATCGAGCCTTGAGATATCCATGACAGCCCCGAGAATGTCCTCAACGGACTCCAGCGCCGACTCCACGTTCTTCACGAGTTTTCCGTTGTCGCCCTCTTGGAGCTTGTCGACCAGAACAGAGGAATAGAGCCGTGCCGCATTCAGAGGCTGCATGATGTCGTGACCGGCGGCGGCCAGGAAACGGGTTTTGCCGATGTTGGCCTCTTCGGCCGCACGGGTCGCCTCCACAAGACGGTCGTTAACGTGTGTGAGTTCCTCGGTCCGTTCTCGAACCCGCCGCTCAAGCGTTTCATTGGCTTTGGCCAAAGCCTCTTCGGCCATCACGCGTTCCGTAATGTCGGTGTAGGTCGTCACAATGCCGCCGTCGGGCATCGGGCTGATCCGCACCTCCAGAACCGTGCCACTTTCAAACAGACGCTCCTGATAGGTCTCCTGGATGATGACCAACTTCTCGATCCGGTCCTGCACAATGACTTCAACGGGACCGGAACCGTGTTCACCGCGTTCCGCGTTGTATCGGAGGATGGCATCGAGGGTCGTGCCGACCTGTCCATATTCTGCCGGAAGTCCCAGAAGATCCCGGAACTGACGGTTCCAGCAAATCAGCCGGAAGTCCCGATCAAACACGCCAATGCCCTGTCGCACCTGGTTGAGCGCTGTTTGGAGGAGATCCCGATTGTGCTGGATCGCCATCGACGCATCGTCCAGCAGTTTCACCGCGCCCTTGGTCGACGGATCATGCCGTTTTAGCATCAAGGTAAGAACGAGACGGGCGGAGGCGGCACCAATTGCGCTTGCCAGCAGTTGCTCGGAGAATCTGAGAAGGTTTGCATCTGCGATGGTGTTTGGTTCGATCGAGATGCCGCGTTCCCGCGCAAATCTCTGAAATGAACGCTCTGTTCTTTCTTCACCGAGGTAGCGGGCGACAGTGGCCTGGAGATCTCCTGCGGTAACTGACGTCCGCCAGTAAAGGAAGTTGGTCGGATTGCGGAGTTCTGACGGTACAAAGACGTTTGCCTGCAGCGTTTCTGAAGGCTGAGGCTTTCGGATCAGCGATCCGGCGATGAACAGGACGACATTTGCTGCAAGGCTCCAGAGCGTGCCGTGAATGAATGGATCTGCCTCGATACCGAACAGGGATTCCGGCTTAAGCAGGTCAATGCCAAATGGCCCCGTGCTCATGATGGTGTCGGAGATCAACCCGGACTGGGCAAAAGTCGGCAGTAACAGCGTGTAGGCCCAGAGAAACAGGCCGCCACTTAGACCAGCAATCGCTCCGGTGGCTGTTGCCCGCCGCCAGTAAAGTCCGCCGAAAAAGGCCGGTGCGAATTGGGCAATCGCGGCGAACGACAACAGACCGATGGAGACGAGGGCAGCCGTATCACCCGCAGCCCGATAATAGGCGTAGGCGAGAAGTAAGATACCGAAGATGGCCAGGCGGCGAATGGTGATCAGACGCCGGCTCAGATCCCGACCGTCGGTGTTTACGATGTCCTCTTCGCGATGCCCTCTCAGCATCAGCGGGATGACAATGTCATTTGAGATCATGATCGCAAGGGCGACTGCAGCCACAATCACCATTGCTGTTGCGGCAGACAAGCCGCCGAGAAAGACGAAGATCGTCAGCCAGTGCTGACCAGCGTCCATCGGCAGGGCCAGAACATAGGTGTCCGGATTAACGTCCTGCCCAAATCGTAGGAGCCCGGCCGCCGCGATCGGAATAACGAAAAGGTTAATCAGGATCAGATAGGCCGGAAACAGCCAGGTTGCGCGTTTCAGTTCCGCATCGGAGTTGTTCTCCGTCACGGTCACGTGGAATTGGCGCGGCAGCAAAAGAACCGCAAATGCCGACAAGGTCGACATGACAACCCAGTTGCTGATCTTGATTGGCTGATCGAAGACCGCGGCAACTTCAGGCGCCTCGGATATTGCACGGATCAAGTCAAAGGGGCCGCCGAACAGCCCGTAGGTGACCCAGAAACCGACTGCCAGAAACGCGATCAGCTTGACCACCGCCTCTGCGGCAATCGCGAGCATCAGGCCTTCCTGGTGTTCGGTCGCATCAATGTGCCGGGTCCCGAACGCAGAGCTGAAGATCGCCATGCCCAACGCAACCAGAAGCGTCAGATCGGCAAAGCCCGGATAGAGAAACTCCGGCGGCGAAAAAATCGGGCCGACCATCGTTGTGATAGACAGGGATACGGCCTTCAGCTGCAAGGCGATGTAGGGGATTACGCCGATCACGGCAATCAGGGTCGCCAACGCTGCAACGGACTGGCTCTTGCCATACCGCGCACCAATGAAATCGGCGATTGATGTAATGCTTTCCGTCTTGGAGATATGGATAATCCGGCGCAGAAGCGGATAGCCAAGAGCAAAGACCAGAAGGGGACCGATATAGATGGTCAGAAACTCAGCGCCGTTTCGGCTTGCGTTGCCGACCGAGCCGAAAAAGGTCCAAGACGTACAATAGACCGACAAGGACAGGGCATAGATCATCGGCCGGCCGCCACCGCGCAAACGCTTGGAGCGCCGGGCCATCCGGTCGCCATAACTTGCTATGGCAAACAGCAGCAGGATGTACACCGCTGCCGCCAGTATCACGAGCCAGCCATGCAGCATCGTCTTGCGGTTATCCTCCCGGGCAGTTTTTTGGGGTCAGTTTCAAAGTATGCCGAATCTCAGCACATCCCCGTGTTTATTCCGCCTCTTTCGCGATCCGATCACAGCTTGCAGCAGATGTCTATTCGCCATGCGGCGAAGACAGATCTGTCGCTGAAACACTCTCGGCAGTCCCGCTATTGATCAGGACCTGTGAAGCAGAGTTCAAATTGTTTCATGAAAACATCGGAAGAATTGCAGGTATGTTGACGGCGGATACAGCTTTTAAGGACCACACATTTGACTGCGCTGATTGATACATTGAGCCACGAGGCACGCATGGCGCCGGAGAGCGGCATCGTTGAAGTCTTCAATGCCGGACAAGGACGTGATGACGTAATTCCTTTGTGGGCGGGTGAAGGGGATCTGCCGACACCCCAGTTCATCTGTGATGCAGCGAAGCAATCCCTCGACAATGGTGAAACCTTTTACACCTACCAGCGCGGCATTCCGGAACTGAGGACTGCACTAGCTGGATATCATCAAAGAGTTTTCGGCAAAGCCTTTGCACCTGAGAGGTTTTTTGTCACCGGTTCCGGCATGCAATCCATTCAACTCGCCATCCAGGCTATTGCATCCTCCGGCGAAGAAGTGTTGGTGCCAACACCAACATGGCCAAACATCGAGGCAGCTCTTGGGATCAGAGGCGTAAAACCGGTCTCAGTTCCAATGCGCGAAGTGCCCGAAGGATGGGAATTGGACGTGGATGATCTGGAAGCGTCGATTACGCCTAAGACCGCTGCGATATTCCTTAATTCCCCCAGCAATCCGACAGGGTGGGTCGCGTCAGAAGAGGTGTTGAGGCAAGTGCTTGGACTTGCCCGCAAGCACGGGCTTTGGATCATAGCGGATGAGATATACGCACTGTTCTATTATGGCACGGCAAACCGCGCCCCGTCCTTTTACGACATTGCGGACGAGGATGATCAAATCATCTATGTGAACTCCATGTCCAAGAACTGGGCAATGACGGGATGGCGTATTGGCTGGATTTCGGCACCAGAGGCGCTGGGCCAAGTCTTGGAGAACCTCATTCAATACTCAACGTCCGGCGTCCCGATGTTTAGTCAACGTGCGGCTGTCTCAGCTTTGAATGACGGTCATACGTTTCTCGAGCAGCAAGTTGCGCTTGCCAAAGAAGGGCGGGACTGCGTGGTTCAGGGGCTTGGGGCTTTGAACCGCGTCCGGATCGCGGCCCCTCAAGGCGCGTTTTATTTATTCTTTTCCATCGACGGTGTTGAAGATACCCGGAAGTTTGCAATGGATTGTGTCCGCGAGACCGGTGTGGGTCTTGCACCTGGAACAGCGTTCGGAAACGGCGGAGAAAACTACATTCGCTTGTGCTTTGCGCGCCAGCGCGCCCATTTGGAAGAAGCTATCCAAAGAATTAGCGTTTGGTTGCCAGAGATTTAGAACAAAGACGGGTTGCTGGAGTACGTGAAAGTCCGTAAGTCTTGATGGAAGGGCGAGTTCCATCGGGGTGCGGCATGGCGGATGACAGTGTGATTGAAAGCGGAGAAGTTGCCGCGACGATCTCTGACGCCCGTTTGGACAGTGTCTTTAACACTGCTGTTGACGGCATCATCGTCATCAACGCGAAATGCCAAATCCTGGCGTTCAACAAGGCCTGCGAAAAACTCTTCGGGTATTCAGCAACAGATCTGCTTGGCGAAAATGTCAATCGGATCATGCCGTCCGACTATGCGCACCATCACGATTCCTACGTTCAAAACTATCTGGATACGGGTCACAAGAAGATCATTGGCATCGGCCGGGAGGTCAAAGGCCAACATAAGGACGGGACGGTTTTCCCGTTGGAACTGTCGGTTGGCGAGGCGGCGACGTCTGAAGGCCGCCAGTTCATCGGCATCTTGCGGGATTTAAGGCCGCGCAAGCAGATCGAAGAGCGTTTGAGCAAAGCGCAGTCCCAACTGTTGCACATGACGCGATTAAGTGCGCTCGACGAGATGGGTGCTGCCATTGCTCATGAATTAAACCAGCCGCTCACAGCCATTCTGCTCTATCTGCAGTCCGTTTCCCGCAAAGCCTCCGCGGACGAACGTCTGACACCGGTTATGTTGGACGTCATCTCAAAGGCGGTGAAGGAAGCTGAACGTGCCAGCGAAATTATTCAACGCATGCGCCAACTGGTGGAGCGCAAGGATCCGGAGCGCAAAGAAGTCGACGTCGATGAATTGGTTGCCACCTGTCTGGAAATGGCAGATTTGGGGGCGATCGACGAACCGTCCATAATGGTCGCCAAAGTTGATAAGAACCTCCCCCCCTTGATGGCCGATCCGGTGCAAATCCGGCAAATTCTAATCAACCTTCTTCGCAACGCTCGAGAAGCCGTCGCCGGCCAGGCGGATAGAAAAGTAACCTTGGCGGTTTGCCTTGGCGAAGATTCGCTTGAGTTTCGCGTTCAAGACAACGGACCGGGTGTTTCTGACGAAGTCGCAGACAGTCTTTTCAGGGCGTTCAGCGGCGCAAAGCATAAGGGCGTCGGCTTGGGGTTGGCAATTTCCAGATCAATCGCGCAAAATCACGGCGGTGACTTGCGCCTCGAACAATCAGCACCGGGTGCAGGAGCGTCGTTTCTTCTGACGCTGCCCGTCACAATTGAAGAAACCGGGACGGAATGAACGCGGACGGTCCCGGCTCAGGACAAGGAAGTAAATCGATGAAAGCGAACGCTGATGCCATCTATATCGTAGACGATGATGCCGCTGTGCGTGACGCCCTATCCGTTTTGTTCAATATGGAGGGCTTTATCGTTGAAACCTTTACTGATGGTGACGCGTTCGTGCAGTCGGCCAGCAAAGCCGTTCCTGCCTGTATTATGCTGGATGTTCATATGCCGGGGCGGTCCGGTATCGAAGTTCTAAAGGCGCTTAACGCAGAAAACTATCCTGCGCCCATCTTTATCATCTCCGGCCAGGGGGACATTCCGTTGGCGGTGGAGGCCATTCGCAACGGCGCGCACGACTTCATTGAAAAGCCTTTCTCAGCCGAGTCGGTTCTGGAGCGGGTCCGCGAAGGCATCAACGCCATGAAGCAACGCCAATCTTCCGACGGCGGGATGCAGTTTGAGGGCGTAGACCTTCTGACCCGGCGGGAGCTGGAAGTGCTGAAAGAGATCACCGATGGCGCCTCCAACAAGGAAGCTGGCCGGACGCTCGGTATCAGCCCGCGCACGGTCGAAGTTCACCGTGCTCGAATCATGGAAAAGCTCGGGGCCCGCAATGCGGCTGAGTTGGTCCGTATTGTCCTCGGCCACGGTGCGTCAGGATGACAAAAGCGCTTGGAGGCCTCATCAGATAAGTAATCACGCGGAAACGTAGTACTGCGTACATCTGATACGGGGTTTTTAGCGTAATTTCTCCGAAGGTTTGGCAATTCCGACCAAACCGTGAGGACATTGCCGAGTGATTGTTCACATTGTCGAAGACGATCGGGCGGTTGCCGACGCACTTTATATAGTGCTTGGTGAGCTGGGTTATCTTCCGACCGTTTACAGTGATGGTGAAACTTTTCTGGCCGAAGCGACCATTTCGGCCAAAGATATCGTCTTGCTTGACCTCGGACTTCCGGGAATGAGCGGTGTGGATGTTGCCCATCAACTGAATTCCCGGGCGAGCGCCCCCCGCATCATTGCGATCTCCGGCAAGACCCGCGCCGGCTTGAACAGGCATCTCAGGGATTTGCCCGATATGCCGCTGTTGAGAAAGCCGCTGTCGATGGAAGCCTTGGCAGAGGCTGTGGCATAATCTCCTGCGTCCGAATATCTCATATGTAATTCTTCTTACGCAGACACCCTAATTTCTCCTGCAACATCTGATAGATACAGTTTCTCCTGCGGTTGGCAGAACGTCGGACGGGACGTTTTGCAGCAACAGTCGAACCACGGTCCTCTCACAAGAGCGGTTGCCAATTCAACAGTTGCCATGACCGGACTACGCCGCACAGTTCTGTGCGCAGGAGGGATTTAAATGGCTTACTATGAAGCAGAGACTTTCGGGCATGCGGTTGGAACCGGTCGTCCGGTTGCCGAGATGTGTGCATCCAAAGAGACTTCTTTCGAACATTTTGGGGCCAAGCAGGCCCACTACGATACCCACGCTGTGATCTACTACGAGGGGGATCCGGCGAAGCGGCTCTATGAGTTGGCGAGCGGTACGGTGATGCTTTACAAGCTGCTGCCGGACGGACGCCGTCAGGTTGTTGAAGTTTTGCGCCCGGGCGATTTGTTTGGACTGTCTGGAGCTGAAGAGAATGATTGCACCGCGGAAACGCTGACGGATGCAAAGGTCAATGAGATCGACCTGCGCCACGTTGAGAAATCGGCGGATTTGCAGCGGCATCTGACCAAGTGCCTGACCAAGCAAATGCGCGTGCTTCATGAACATGCTGTTCTGCTTGGCCGGAAATCCGCCGTTGAGCGTGTCGCTAGCTTTCTGATGCATCTGGTTCCGAACCGCGGCGGCCTCGGCTGCACCGGTCCGGTAGACGAGAGCGAGGACGGCTACGACCTTCAGCTCCACATGACCCGCCAGGAGATCGCGGATTATCTCGGACTGACCATTGAAACCGTCAGCCGTGTAGTTTCTGATATGAAGCGCCGCGGGATCATCCGTGTTGACCGCTCCGACAAGATCCACCTCAACAAGGTCTGTGGTTTGTGCCAAATGACCGGCATGCACTAAGATCGGTGAAACAATGATCGAAAACAGCCGTGGATCCGTCTGCGGCTTTTTTGTTTGGAAGTTAGCAAATAATACGCAAATTGCCGCTTGAGCCGGACCTATGGTCATACCTTAGAGCGACGCTCAGGAGGTTCTCATGGACAAGAAAATCCAGAACGATGTTCTACTCACCGCTGCAGAGTGTGCTGCTCGAACCGGATTGTCGGTCAAGACGCTCCGGGTCTACGAAGCTCAGGGCCTGATTACGCCAAAGCGCACGGAGAAGAACTGGCGTCTATATGGCACCAATGAGATTGTTCGGTTGAATGAGGTCATGATCCTCAAGCAATTGGGTCTCAGTCTTTCCAAGATCAGCGAACTCCTCTCTGGTCAGCCGGCGAATTTGGAACGGCTTCTGGAAATCCAGGCTGCAACCCTGCGAACCCGCAGTGCGCAGATCGAGGCCAGTTTGCGGCTGATCGGGCAGTTGCAGCTCAAAGCTCAGAACGGCTTGTCCATGGAGGATCTCCTTTCGCTCGCAAAGGAGACCCATATGCATGAAGCAACAGACGATATCGCATGGCGCCGGTATGAGCAGGCACGCCCGCGGACCCAGGTTGAAATCGACCCAAAGAGTTTGAAGGATTATATCGGCGACTACAGGTTTGAAGACGGGCTGACTGGCAAAGTAAGGGCGGACGATGGAAAATTGTTCGGTGGGCTCTTGGGGCAGCCTGAGTTCGAATTGTTCGCCGAGGCGCCGGACAAATTCTTCCTGAAGATCACGCCTGCTCAGGTGACGTTTGATCGGGACCAGACGGGTCTTGTCCAAGGTTTGATTCTTCATCAGGAGGGGTTTGAACTCAAGGCAAACCGATGTGAACCCGGCACCTATCAAAAGGCTGAAGACGCCCTGCAGGATCGGGTCAAAGCCAACGAACCATATCCAGGAAGTGCCGACCAGCTGCGGACCGTCATTGCCGAGTGTGCTGCTGGAACGGTCAACTATGATGGCTATACACCGCAGCTCGCCAGCGTTATTCGCGAGCAACTCCAGATGGTTGGGCAGGAGCTGGAGCGTCTGGGACCGCTCAAATCCCTTGATTTCCGGGGCGTGGGTGCCGGTGGATATGACCTCTATACAGTCGACTTTGACAATGGACGGCTGGAATGGGGGCTTTCCAAAGCAGCAGATGGCCGTTTGAACGGGCTCTTCATGCGCCCCGCACCCTGTGACATCGTCTAGAAACAAAGCGGATCGCCGGTTTCCTTCAGTGATCCGCTTGGTTGTTGTGTGGTTGATTGGCCTTAGACAGCCGCAGAATGCCGGGCTTTCCCCGCAGATTGGCTGTCGGCCAAATAGGCGTCAAACGCCGCAGCGGCGAGGCGCACATACGGGCGACCTTCATCTGTTACCCGAACCACGGTGCTGTTGTTTTGCTTGCGGTTGATTTGCACAAGACCGTCAGCGGCAAGTTCATCGAGAGCGTCCATGGAGGATTGCAGATGATGAATGCCGGTATGATAAGCTGAACAAACCTCATCAAGGTCGCAGGCGTAGTTGGTCATCAGCTCTTCAATGATGCGGCCACGCAGCCTGTCATCAATGGACAACGGTAACCCTTTGGAAACCGGCAATTTACCGGCTTCAATGCTGCGTTGCCAGTTGCCGACATCCGGCAGGTTTTGCACAAACCCTTTACTGAGCTTGCCAATCGAGGAAACTCCAAAGCCGATCAGCTGTTCTCCCTGGTCGGTCGTATAACCCTGGAAGTTGCGTTTGAGCGAGCCATCGTTGAGCGCAACGGCCATGCTGTCGTCCGGCCGTGCAAAGTGATCAAGGCCTATCGCCACATAGCCCGCCTTCAGCAACTCGCTGCGCGCAAGGTCCGCCATGGCCAGCCGTTCTGCGGCAGAGGGCAGGGAGGACTCGTCAATCAATCTCTGATGCTTCCGCATCCAGGGAACATGTGCGTAGCCGAACAGTGCAATCCGGCCAGGGTTCAAAAACAGGGTCTTTTTTACGGTGTCCAGAATGGACTGTTCCGATTGACCCGGCAGTCCGTACATCAGATCGAAATTCAGCGCATCAAGCCCGGCCTTGCGCAAGTACCCGGTCGTCTGCTCAACGACTTCATAAGGCTGAACACGGCCAATTGCCTTTTGAACGTCCGGATCGAAGTCCTGAACTCCAAGGCTTGCCCGGTTGATGCCGACCTGAACCAGTGTGTCCGCCAGTTCCTGTGTCACAAGGCGCGGGTCCAGTTCGATCGCGTGCTCCAGATCCGGGTCGAAATCGAACAGAACCCGCATGAGTCCAGTGAGTTCCACAAGGCTCTGCCGCGGTAGCAAGCTTGGCGTACCGCCACCCCAATGAATGTGTTTGACGGGGCCAGCTTTTTGCAAGTGAGCCGCGGTAAGCTCAAGTTCCCTGCACATTGTGTCGGCATAGGCCTTCAGCGGCGCATCCTTGCGCGTTGCCTTGGTATGGCACCCGCAATAGTGGCAGATCTCCCGGCAATAGGGGACATGCAAATAAAGAGATAACGTGTCCTGTGGACCTATTGATTGCAGCCAATCAACATAAACATCTGCCGATACCCCATCATGGAAATGAGGGGCGGTTGGATAGCTGGTGTAGCGCGGTACATTGCGCATGGCATAGGAGAGCGTTTTCGTCATCATGAACCAACTATTGGCCGCAGGTCCGCGTGCCGCCTTGATATCGCTCAACCAGCTCGGACCATTTTGGTGATTTCCAGCCGCAATCGAAGAGAAGTCACGCTTTGGGCTGACGAATGCTCCGTTATGATTGAAGATACATCGTCTTCGACGATCAGAATGTATCAAAAAAATGATTATATTGATCAATGTGATCAATCATGATTCAGCTGAGCGTAGAGGCTATAAGGTGTCACCCCAAGACAACTAGGTGACGTAGAATATGAACGAACTCCGGTTTGAGACACTCTGGAAGTTTCTGGCGACGCTGGCGATTGCCGTGGCGGGCGGGGCTGTGTTTCATCTTGCCGGTTTGCCGGCTGCATGGTTGTCCGGGGCCATGATTCTCGTTGCCGCTGCGACCTTGGCGGGCGTCCCGACTGTGATGCCGAACAAATTCCGCGACGGCCTGTTTGTTCTTCTTGGCATTTCCATGGGGGCAGGCGTCCAGCCGGAAGTTGTCGAACGGGTATCCGAGTGGCCGCTGTCCATGGCGATGTTGTTGCTCGTTGTCGTTGGGGTAACCATCGCTGGATACTGCGTTTTGAGATATGCGGCCCATTGGCAAAAGGAGACGGCATTTTTTGGCGCAATCCCGGGCACTCTGGCTTATGTTATCGCGCTTGCGTCTGAGAGACGTGCAGATCTTCCCAGAATTGCCTCCACGCAATCGGTCCGGCTGTTCTTCCTGATTGCACTTCTGCCATTTGCAGTCGTTTCCACAACGGACACCGATGCCAGTGTCACGGTCAGCCGGTATGCGTCCGATCTGTGGGATTACGCCATCGGGGTGCCGCTCTGCATTCTGGGCAGTCTTCTTGCCGTAAAAGTGCGGTTTCCAGGTGGATGGATGACAGGTGCCTTTTTCACAAGTGCCGCCCTGAACGCGTCCGGTGCCATTCATCTTGTATTGCCGGAAAGTATCGTCCTCACCTGTATGGTGGCGATGGGAGCTGTGATTGGTTGCCGGTTCAATGAAATGACCTTTCGCGAGTTTGTGAGTGTCTTAAGCGCTTCGGTTGCGGCATTTGCTGCGGCTTTTTCCGTTTCCGTTGCAGGGGCAGGATTTGTCTCGTGGATGATCGACATCCCCTTTGGGCAGGCGCTTCTGGCTTTTGCGCCGGGCGGGCTCGAGGTCATGACCTTGATGGCGTTTGTGCTCGATCTGGATCCGGCGTTCGTTGCGGCTCACCAGATTGTTCGCTTCACCGGAATGGTCCTGCTGTTGCCAGCAATCACATTGATCACCATCGGCAGGGCACCCCGGTCATCCGGCACCGCCGGACACTCCTCCACGATTGCAACGTCCGACAAACCAATGACATGATTTCTCAAGACCCTCATGTCTTGAAGAGGGAGCCTGGCGTCTCCTCAAAGCCACCTTTTTCCTACCTGCGATAATCTGTCCCAAGCTTCACCGGGGGTGGGTTTCTGATTCTTGACATGAATCAACGCATCCATTCCGGAACCGTGCGCACTGTCTTGCCATCGTTGGCACCTTGTAACGATTTTAAAGACTGGGGCGCTAAATATGGCACAACAAAAGACCGGATTGGTCTCGCTCGAGGAAGGCGGCTTCGCCATCTTCCTTGTGCTACTTGCATTTGCCTGCCTTATCGTGGCGGGCAAGACCTTTGATCAGGTCATGGCATTTCACGCTAGCGTCGGCGCATTGTTCGCCGCACTCGGCGTGTTCTACATCTTCAAGAATTACTTCGATGACGGCGGGCAAGCGATCCCGCAGGAACTCGATGGTAAACCCAACTACAACATTGGCCCCATCAAGTTTGGCGCGATTGCGGCCATGTTCTGGGGCATCGCCGGCTTCACTGTCGGTCTTGTGATCGCGCTTCAGCTGGCCTGGCCTGCGCTGAACTTTGATCTGCCCTGGACCAACTTCGGCCGCCTGCGCCCCTTGCACACCTCCGCGGTGATTTTTGCATTTGGCGGCAACGTTCTTCTGGCAACATCGATGTATGTCGTGCAGCGGACCTGCCGCGCGCGGATGCCAGGCAAGATCCTGCCCTGGTTTGTAATCCTGGGCTACAACGCCTTTATCGTCATTGCCGGAACCGGTTACTTGCTGGGTGCCACTCAGGGCAAGGAATATGCCGAGCCGGAATGGTACGCTGACCTTTGGCTGACCATCGTTTGGGTGTTCTACCTGCTCCTCTTCCTTGGAACCCTGTGGAAGCGGAAAGAGCCGCACATCTATGTCGCGAACTGGTTCTATCTTGCGTTCATCGTGACCATCGCGGTGCTGCACATCACCAACAACCTGACCATTCCCGTGTCGATCTATTCGACCCAGTCCGTGATCGTCTGGGCTGGTGTCCAAGATGCGATGGTTCAGTGGTGGTATGGCCACAACGCTGTGGGCTTCTTCCTGACAGCTGGCTTCCTCGCCATCATGTACTACTTCATCCCGAAGCGGGCTGAACGGCCGGTCTATTCCTACCGCCTGTCGATCGTTCACTTCTGGGCGCTGATCTTCATCTACATCTGGGCTGGCCCGCACCACTTGCACTACACGGCTCTGCCGCAATGGGCATCAACACTTGGTGCGACCTTCTCCATCATCCTGTGGATGCCGTCCTGGGGTGGAATGATCAACGGCCTGATGACCTTGTCGGGTGCATGGGACAAGCTGCGGACCGATCCGGTTCTGCGCATGATGGTGGTTTCCGTTGCCTTCTACGGCATGTCCACCTTCGAAGGTCCTTTGATGTCCCTGCGGGCCGTCAACTCCCTGTCGCACTACACCGACTGGACCATTGGTCACGTTCACTCCGGGGCGCTTGGCTGGGTTGGCTACATCTCCTTCGGCGCGATCTACTGCCTCGTTCCGTGGCTGTGGAACAAGAAGGGCCTGTATTCCCTGAAACTGGTGAACTGGCACTTCTGGCTGTCAACGCTCGGTATCGTTCTCTACATCACCGCGATGTGGGTGTCCGGCATCATGCAAGGCCTGATGTGGCGCGCATACGACAGCCTCGGCTTCCTGGAGTACTCCTTCGTGGAAACCGTTGAAGCGATGCATCCCTTCTACATCATCCGTGCTCTCGGCGGTGCGCTCTTCGTGGTCGGCGCCCTGATCATGGCCTACAATCTCTGGATGACTGTCCGTCACGGCGAGGCTGAAGAAGCCGACGCTCTACCGGCAGGCTCCCTGGCTGCGGCCGAATAAGGGGAGGGATAAAAATGTCTGCATGGAAAAAACACGAAATCTTTGAGAAGAACTCGATCATCTTGGTGATCGGTATTCTCGTGGCCATCTCTGTCGGCGGCCTGGTTGAGATCGCTCCGCTCTTCTATCTGAAGAGCACGATCGAAAAGACCGAAGGAATGCGGCCCTATACGCCGCTGGAGCTCGCAGGCCGCGAGATCTACATCCGGGAGGGGTGCTATACGTGCCACTCCCAGATGGTCCGTCCGATGCGCGACGAATTGGAGCGTTACGGCCACTTCTCACTGGCTGCGGAGTCGATGTACGACCACCCGTTCCAGTGGGGATCAAAACGGACCGGTCCTGACCTGGCCCGCGTTGGCGGCAAGTACTCCGATGACTGGCACGTCGAGCACTTGATCGATCCGCGCTCGCTGGTTCCGGCCTCGATCATGCCCGGCTATCCGTTCCTTGCCGAGACCGAGCTGTTCACCCGCGACATTCAGGGCCACGTCAGCGCCAATATGGTGGTGGGTGTTCCTTATACGGATGCACAACTCGAGTTCGCTGTCGCCGATGCCATCGGCCAGGCGTCTCCGGACACTGATGGGGCCTATGACTTCGAAGAGCGCTGGCCGAATTCAGCGGTCCGCGACTTTGACGGCAACCCGCGCAAGGTCACCGAGATGGATGCGCTCGTCGCCTATCTCCAGGTGCTCGGAACCATGGTCGACTTCTCGATCTACGACAACAAAGCCAACCTGAGGTAAGTGCGATGAACGAGACATACTCCGCCCTCGCGGCCTTCGCCCAAACCGGTGGCCTTATCTACTTCATGATCCTGTTTGGCATCGTTCTGGCCTACGCCTTGTGGCCGAAGAACCGCGAAAAGTTCGATGATGCCGCCCAGATCCCGTTTCGGGAGGACTGATCCATGTCTGATACACATCCAAAGGAAGTCGACCAGGTATCCGGGGTCGAAACCACGGGCCATGAGTGGGATGGCCTGAAGGAACTGAACAATCCGTTGCCGAAATGGTGGCTGTACCTCTTCTACATCACCATCGTCTGGGCCGTGATTTACTGGGTGCTTTACCCATCATGGCCGCTGATTTCCAGCTACACCACCGGTGTTCTGGGATCCAGCCAGCGGGCAGAAGCCCTTGCAGCCCTTGAAGAAGGTGTTGCCGGGCGCTCGCAGTTCGCTGACCAGATCGTTGCGACCCCGTTGGAGGACATCTCCAACGATCAGCAGCTTCTGCAATTCGCGATGGCCAATGGCCGGGCTGCATTCGGCGACAACTGTGCGCCGTGTCACGGAGCCGGCGGAACCGGATTTGAGGGCTATCCGAACCTTCAGGACGATACCTGGATCTGGGGCGGTACGCTGGATGACATCCACACCACGCTGCTCCACGGCATTCGCGTCGACAACGACGATGCACGTTTCGGCGAGATGCCGGCCTATGGACGCGATGAACTCTTGAGCAAAGAGGAAATCAGCCAGGTTGCCAACTATGTCGCCTCCCGCACAGGCTTGGAAACCGATGAGGGTGTCGATCTCGCAGCCGGTGAAACCCTCTACGTAGACAACTGCGCTGCGTGCCACGGCGACAATCTGGAAGGTATTCAGGATGTTGGCGCACCAAGCCTGATGTCGGCGAACTACCTCTATGGCAAGTCGTTGGACGCCATCAAGGCACAGATCTCCAACCCGCGGAACGGTGTCATGCCGGCCTGGGAAGATCGTCTTGATCCGGCAACGATCAAGTCGCTGACAGTTTATGTCCATGCCTTTGGTGGCGGTCAGTAAACTGTTCAAAATGGTGCGACAAAAGCGCCAGACTTGGTTTTGATTTGATCCGGCGCAAAGAGGATATCTTTGCGCCGGATTATCTTATGCGCATGGTGGAATTCCACCAGATCAGCGGCGGGTCAACCGGGCGCGGTTGTGCCGCCAAAGCTGATCGTTTTTGAAGTGAAAGAGCATCTTTATGCGTTCACGTGAACGCACGATGCTCTAGGCATTTGGTTGAAGATCCTATTGGGGCAGGATCCGGCAAAGAGGACGGACGGTATGTCTACCGACACCGAAACGCACGAGGGCGGCCACGACGACGAGTGGTTTGCGTCTGCCAAGAAAATTTATCCCATGGCAACCCATGGTCTGTTCCGGCGGATCAAGTGGGCGCTGCTGTTCATTACCCTGGGCATCTACTACTTCTTGCCCTTCATTCGATACGACCGCGGCCCGAATGCACCAAGTCAGGCTGTGCTGGTGGATATGGAGAACGCACGCGGCTATTTCTTCTTTATCGAAATCTGGCCGCAGGAAGTCTATTACCTGACCGGCTTGTTGATCATTGCGGCCGTGACACTGTTTCTCATGAACGCAGTCGCTGGCCGAATCTGGTGCGGATATCTGTGCCCGCAAACGGTATGGACTGACCTGTTTCTCTGGGTAGAGCGCAAGGTCGAAGGCGACCGGCGGGAGCGGATCGCCCTGGACAGGGAGCCTTGGTCACCCTCCAAACTTGGCAAACGGGCCACCAAACACTTCTTCTGGCTGATGATCGCCTGGTGGACGGGCGGCGCATGGGTGCTCTACTTCAATGACGCGCCGACATTGGTGTGGCAGCTTTTGACCTTCCAGGCACCGATGGTCGCTTACATGTGGATCGGCATTTTGACTGCGACCACGTATTTGCTGGCCGGGTTCATGCGGGAACAGGTATGCATCTATATGTGCCCCTGGCCGCGTATTCAGGCGGCCCTGACCGATGAAAAAGCGCTGAACGTGACCTATCGCTGGGATCGCGGCGAGCCGCGCGGATCACTCAAGCACAACAAGGAACTCGAAGCGCAGGGGCTTCCTGCAGGCGATTGCATCGACTGTCACCAGTGTTTCCACGTTTGCCCGACAGGTGTTGATATTCGCAAGGGTCTCCAGCTGGATTGTATTCAATGCGGTCTGTGCATTGATGCCTGCGACAACATCATGACGAAGGTTGGTAAACCTACCGGCCTCATTGCCTATGATACCGACGAAAACATTGAACGCCGGATCGAGGGCAAGGAACCGGTCTATGAAATCGTCCGGGTTCGGACTGTCATCTATGCGGCTGTCATTGCTGTAGTCGGCATTATCATGCTGGCAGCGCTTTTGACCCGTGACTTTGCCGACATCAGCGTTCTGCATGACCGGAACCCGGTTTATGTGGAACAGTCCGACGGCTCGGTCCGCAACGGCTACACTGTGCGTCTGTCCAACAAGCGGCGCCATGACCGGCACTTCATGCTTCACGTGGAAGGCATGCCACCGAACACACAGGTCGAAGCCGTTGGTGTGACTGAAACCTTTGCTGGTCGGCCGATCATTCAAGTTGGACCAGACACAACACGGGAAATCCGCGTTCTTGTGACCTCACCACCTTGGGAAAAGATGCCGCACTCAACTCCGGTGACGTTCCGGATCACCGAAAGTGTGATGGGGGAAGTCATTACCGCGAAGGACACATTCAAAGCGCCGGATCCGGACTAAGCCGGAGCTCTGGACGCTGAGAGGCAACCACAACACCTCGCCCTTTTGGCGAGCTCCTGAAAGGGGCGGGGTGAAGTTCAGACAAACGCTCTTTTGCTGAAGTGGGGCCTTCAGCAAAAGACCACGCCGAGGAGACGGATATGGCGATGGCTGAGACAAACGGAAGAGATCCAAAAGCAATCACTGGCAAGACGGTCCTGTTGTGGCTGGTCGGGTTCTTCGGTGTGATCTTCCTGACCAACGGGATCTTTCTTTACTACGCGCTCGGGACCTTTCCGGGTGTCGCCGTTGAGAGTTCTTATGAAGCCGGTCAGGCCTACAATGAGGAAATTGCAGCAGCGAAAGCACAGGAGCAACTGAACTGGACCATCTCCAGCGAGTTGACGCGTCAGGCCGATGGTAGTGGCAAGCTCCTGGTCCTTGCGAAGGATGCCGCAGATGCACCGCTTTACGGGATCAATGTCGAGGCGACCCTGAAGCATCCGGCACAGGTCAATGCCGACATCGCTTTGATCCTGACAGCGGACGGCGGCGGCCGATATATCTCTGAAGTTGACGCATTGCCGGCCGGAAACTGGACGCTGCATCTTGAAGTAACCGAGAACGGCGAACGCAAGTTCAAGTCCGAAAATCGCATATTCATCAAGGAATGAGGCGGCAGAAGTGACGGTTCATCAGCGCGATTGGCAGGCTTTTGTAGTTCCCGCAGATGACGGCGCGGTTCATATGGACCTGGCCGTTGACGGCATCACCTGTGCGGCATGTATGGGCGAAATCGAGCGCGGACTTAAGCGGCTCCCGGGCATCCGCAAGGCCCGGGTGAATCTGACATCACAGCGGCTGGCGGTCGACTGGGTCGAAGACCAGACCGGAGCTGATGAAATCGTCGCTGAACTGGAACGGTTGGGGTATGCGGCTCACCCGTTTGATCCGGCAAGTCAGAAAGAACGGCAGGACAAGACCGGCAAGCAATTGCTGCGCTGCCTGGCAGTCTCCGGGTTTGCTGGCATGAACATCATGCTGTTGTCCGTTTCCGTGTGGTCGGGAAACGCGAGCGATATCACACCGGAAACCCGGGACTTCTTTCACTGGCTCTCTGCCCTGATCGCCTTGCCGACCGTTGCCTATTCCGGTCAGCCGTTTGTCAAAAGCGCGTTCCGTGCCTTGTCCGCCGGCCGTCTCAATATGGACGTGCCGATTGTCATTGGTGTTGGTTTGGCTGTCGCGCTGTCGGTCGTCCAAACCATCCAGCATCATCACCATGCCTATTTTGAATCGGCTGTGATGCTCCTCTTTTTCCTGCTTGTCGGGCGGTATCTTGACCACAACATGCGCGGGCGCACCCGCTCGTTTGCCGAAAATATTGCAGCTTTGAAAGCCGAGGTGGCGGCCAGGATCAACCCGGATGGATCGGTTCGCGAAGTTCCCCTGTCCAAGATTGCAGCCGGAGATCTTGTGCTGGTCGCAGGCGGTGAGCGGGTGCCCGTGGACGGCGTTGTCTCAAGCGGCATTTCCGAAATTGACCAAAGCCTTGTGACAGGAGAGAGTGTTCTCGTTCCGGTCAAGCCGGGCCAGCGGGTTTATGCCGGCACACTCAATGGAGCCGGGGCGTTGCAGATCCGCGTAGAAGCAGCTTCAGGCGCGACGCTTCTCGATGAAGTCAACCGGTTGCTCGAGACGGCGTCTCAAGCCAAGTCGAAATATGTCCGCATTGCCGACCGCGCTGCGCAGCTTTACGCACCGCTCGTTCATGGAGCCGCTGGCCTTACGTTCCTGGGCTGGCTTTTGGCTGGCATGGAGTGGCAGCCGGCACTTGTGATCGCCATCTCGGTCCTGATCATTACCTGTCCATGTGCGCTTGGATTGGCGGTTCCTGCTGTCCAGGTCGTTGTGTCGGGACAATTGTTCAAGTCCGGTGTCTTGCTGAATTCCGCTGACGCGATTGAACGTATGGCAGACATCGACACCATCCTCTTCGACAAAACCGGAACGCTGACCCTGGCTGAACCGGAACTGGTTGGAGAGATTGACCGGCAAGATCCCGTGCTGGCGTTGGCTGGGCAGTTGGCATTGGCAAGCCGCCACCCCTTGTCGATGGCCCTGGTGAAGGCCACAGGCGCGCTTGTCCCGCTTGCCGATGTGCAGGAAGTCTCTGGTGCTGGCCTTGAAACCCATGTCGATGGACAGCGGTTGCGGCTCGGAAGTCCGTTGTTCTGCGGTGCAACGACAGAAGCAATTGAAGAACGGCTGTTGGCAGTGCCAGGGGCGTCGTTGCTGGCTATTCAGTATGGCGAACAGCCCGTAAGCTTGTTGGCAGTTCGCCAGAAGCTCCGCTCCGATGCGCGAGATGTCGTCGATCAATTGAAGGCGCAGGGGTATGCTCTTGAGATTGTGTCAGGTGATACGCAGCCTTCTGTGGCAGAGTGTGCCGAGGCACTTGGAATAGAGAATTGGCAAGCAGCGATGACGCCTTCTGCGAAAATCGCCCGTCTGGAAGCC